>Ga0316209_1000847_pt1 | contig 41557 bp, 37 predicted proteins | sample 6monopyrite_MG_FD_204945 | JGI IMG/M metagenome (GOLD analysis project Ga0316209, IMG submission 204945) | Microbial mat bacterial communities from mineral coupon in-situ incubated in ocean water Damariscotta River, Maine, United States -... | ecosystem: Environmental > Aquatic > Marine >...
AGATCGCGAGGTTGGCGGTCAGCAGGAAGCCGACCTTGCCGCCGGGCAGGTTGGTGAGCAGGTCCTCGATCCAGAGGTCGCCGTTGAGGCCGCGGAAGACGTGGCTGAAGGCGGTCGAGCCGATCAGCAGGAAGACGACCATCGCGGTCAATCGCGAGGTGTGCTCCATCGTCCCCATGAAGGCCTTCTTGGTCAGGCGGCCGTTGAGCGCTGCGAGCGCCGCGATGCTCCTCGCCGGTGTTGCCGAGCGGCGTTCGCGACCACGCGCCGAAACCAGCTCCGCAGCGCGAGAGGGTGAGTCTGCTCGGGGGGATTCCGAACCGCCGCGAGCCAGGCCTCCTGAGCAACATCTTCCGCGTCTTCGGCTCGCGAGACGAGGGCCAGCGCCAGCCGATGCACGAATTCGCGGTGTTCGGCCAGCTGAGCCGCGGAGAACGAAGGGTGGGTGCTCATGAGCACGTCCATGGATGCCACGGCGGCTCGAGAGTGGATGGAATTTCTCCCACTTTTCGGCGAGCGCGATGAACGGCCGTCTTCCAGCGAGGCTCGCCTGTCATGCTCGATCCAGGGCTCGGAGGGCATCCCCCGAATTGGTTCAGCCCGTGACCAGATCGAGGTGCTTTCGGATCGTCCGCTCCAGCTGGCGGGCCTTGCGCTGCTCGAGGCCGATTTCTCCGAGACCGGCGAGCTGCGAGCTGACTCCTCTGGCCAGAGCGTCGAGCATTCGCTCGGTAGCCGCACGGCGAACACCGATCCGCTCCCCGAATGCTATGAAGTCCCTCCGACGCAGCGCTTTGTCGCGTCCGTCCATCTTCAAGGCGAGGTGATCATCGCCATAGGGCAAGGTCGAGAGCATGTCGTAGATCGGCGTTAATCGAGTTCGCCCGTCGCAGACCAAGACGCTGACATTCTTGCCGTGCAGGTCGCCATTTCCGATCAGGTAAGCGAGCGCTTGTAACTGGAGCAATCGAAGCCGTTCCACCGTTGGCGCGGAACAGACCTCGAGGGCCTCGGAGATCTCTCTCAGGCTGAGTCGATACTTGTCGGCCGGATAGCGATCGAGCAATTGGCACGCGTCTTCCTGGTGCAGGCGGCGCATAGGGGCTTGTTTGTCCGTCGAGGCCGGCACTCGGTCGAACCTCTCGACCAGCAGGCCGGCGCGACCCTCGCGATCGTGGACGAGCTCGACATTGGCGGTGCTGAGCTTCATCGATCGAGTCAGTCGCATGAAGAAGAACTCGTTCTCGACGAGTCGCGGGTACTCGGGCGGGGAGAGCTTCAAGATGTACTCGCGCCGCGTCCGTCGGGCGCGCATCGGGAAGGAGATCATGGCCGCCGAGACTTTGGGCTGCATGCCAGCCACGGTGGTCGCGTCCCCTCGCTGGCTCCAGTCGAGGCTCTGGGCGAGCAACTCCTCGAAGGAGCGCTCGCTCAGTTCGTGCGTTTCGACCACGGGGACGGCTGGCAGAAAGCCCGCTCCGGTCGGCTTGACCCATACGTCACCGACTGTGTTTCCACCGGCGGCGACGAGCATGGAGAAGAGGTCGTCTTCGGAAGTCTTCAGTCCTCGAGCGAGCGCGCGAAATCGCAGCCCTTCAGGAAGCAGACCTGCGAAGAAGGGGTGCAGGTTCGTTCCGGCGACGTCGTAGTGCTGCGCGCGGACGGCCATCGCGAAGGCGATGGCGCGGTGCGCGCTGCTGGCGTGGCGATCCGCGTACTCTCTGTCGTAGGTGAAGCGCGCGCCCGAAAGCGTCCGGATCAAAGTTCCAACCTGTTCCGAACCGCGATAAACCTCGAGCTCCGCGGTCTCCTTGGTCTTCGCGAGCTCGGGTCTCATGATCCTTCACTCTTCAGGTCGGATCGGATCTCGAGGACCTCGCCGCTCTCCCCGAGCTCGAGTCCGAGTCCGAGCACAGCGAGCACCTCCAAGACCTTGTCTAGCCGAACGGTGGGCTTGCCGTGCTCCAGCGAATACAGGAACGCCGGGCCGACTCCCGCCAAGTCGCACACCTGGAGCTGGCTGAGCCCGAGGGCCTTCCGGCGTGCTTTTAGCACCTCTCCGACTTTCGCACTGGCTTGTTCCGCCTGCATTTCCGTCTTCCTCGTTGGCTTTTTGGCTCGAAGCAATCCATTCGATCGAATAAATAGGATCTATTCTCGGCTGACCTCAAGAGCAAAATGAGCTAATTCCATTCGATAGCATCGAATAGTAATCATTTGATCCGCGCCCTCTCTGGATTTCAATCAAATCCATCCGATCGCATGAATCGAGCGATTCCGCCTCCGCGAGGATGTGCGGAGCGGCCTGCGACTGCGAGCTCTCATCGAACGACCCGCACAGACGAGCAAGTCGCTACTCCGCGACGCTGACTTCGATCAGGTCCACGAGCTCCGGCCAGATACAGATCGCCAGCAGCCCTGAGGGGACACCGATGAAGGGGGATCACTCCTCTTGAAGGTGGCGTGTTCTCTCGAAGTTGGCATTCAACACCCCGAAGGGGGTCACCGCTTATTCGCTATTCGCGAATAGAGAATGGGCGAGTAGAAGGATGCCTTGCCGCTTGATCTATTCGCTATTCGCGAATAGCGTAGAGGCATGCCTCTCAAACCCCAAGACTTGCTCGTGAGCCTCCATCTGGCCCTCTTGCCAGGCGATCGGGGGTGGACGTACGCGCAGCTTGCGGCGGCCTTGGAGATGAGCGACTCCGAGGCCAACAGCGCAGTTCGGCGATCAGGGGAGGCTGGCTTGCTGACCCCCGAGCGTGGCCGTGGAGCCAAGCCTCGGCCGGTGCGAGGAGCCTTGCTCGAGTTCATTGAGCACGGCGTTCGGTTCGCGTTTTACGCGAGCCCGGCAGAGCAGACGCGAGGGGTCCCGACGGCGTACAGCGCGAGACCGCTGAACCAGTTGATCGAGTCTGGTTCGAGTTCGGTCGTGGTATGGCCGGATGCGAAGGGAAAGGCTCGCGGCCAGGCGCTCGCGCCGCTCTACCCCACCGTACCGAGCGTGGCTCGTCGAGATTGGCGCCTCTATGAAGTACTCGCGCTGGTCGATGCAGTACGGATCGGAAGAGCCCGGGAGCGAAAGCTCGCCTGCAAGGAACTCAGGAACCGACTCGTCGACGGGGATGCCTGAGGATCCAAACCTCGCTCGCCTGCAATCCGCAGCGACTCTACTAGGGCCACTGCTAGATGAACTGTTGCTCGTCGGCGGGTGTGTTACCGGATTGCTGATTTCGGATCCCGGAGCTGCGACGATTCGAACCACCGTCGATGTCGACCTGGTAGTTGAGGCGTACAAATACGCCGAGTACGGGGCGTTCGAAGCGCGCATGCGTGCGCGTGGGTTCGTCAACGGACTCGAGCAGGACGACCCGATTTGTCGTTGGCGACAGAACGACGTATGCGTGGATTTGATGCCGACGGGCGACTTCCTTGGATTTACCAATCGGTGGTACCCGAGCGCGCTCGCCTCGAAAGTCCACGTGCAGTTGCCGAACGGAATTCCGCTGGATCACATCGATGCACCCCACTTCCTGGCTACCAAATTGGAAGCCCTCGATTCGAGAGGCGAGGGAGATCCGGTATCGAGTCACGATGCGGAAGACGTAATCCTGATCATTGATGGTCGACCAGAGGTTATGGACGAGCTAGCAGCCGCCAGCGAAGACCTCCGCAGCCATGTAGCCAAAGGAGTTCGAGGGTTGCTCGATGATCAGCTATTCATGGACGCCCTGAGTGGATTCTTCGATCGAGCCGTCGCGGTAGAAAGAGCCATGGCGGTGAGACAGCGAATGGCGATCCTTAGAGGTCACTAGTTCTCTCTAGCCATGCGGGCTCAGCATGGCTCTAGTGATCCTCGAGCAGGGCACCGTCGCGGAATGCGACGCATCAATCGGCGACGTTGACCTCGATCAGGTCCACCAACTCGGGCCAGATACAGATCGCCAGCAGCCCCAAGAGCTGGATCACGATGAAGGGAATCACCCCTCGATAGATCGCTGTTGTCGGCACCTCCTTCGGCGTGACGCCGCGCAAGTAGAAGAGCGAGAAGCCGAACGGCGGCGTGAGGAAGGAGGTCTGCAGGTTCATGCCGACCATGACGCCGAACCAGACCATGTCGATTCCGAGCAGGCGCGCGGCGGGGACGAGCAGCGGCAGGATGATGAAGGCGATCTCGAAGAAGTCGATGAAGAAGCCGAGGATGAAGATCGCGAGGTTGGCGGTCAGCAGGAAGCCGACCTTGCCGCCGGGCAGGTTGGTGAGCAGGTCCTCGATCCAGAGGTCGCCGTTGAGGCCGCGGAAGACGTGGCTGAAGGCGGTCGAGCCGATCAGGAGGAACACGACCATCGCGGTCAGGCGCGAGGTGTGCTCCATGGTTCCCATGAAGGCCTTCTTGGTCAGGCGGCGGTTCATCGCGGCGAGGATCGTCGCACCGACCGCGCCGAGTGCTCCGGCTTCGGTCGGGGTGGCGACGCCGGCGAAGATGCTGCCGAGCACGACCAGGATCAGGATGAGCGGGGGGAGCAGGACCAGCGCGACCTTGACCAAGAGCTCGCGCGTCTCCATCTGGCGCTCGGACTTGGGCAGGGCGGGCGCGCAGCTCGGGTTGAGCGTGGCGACTCCGAGCACGTAGATCGCGTACATCGCGACCAGGAGCAGGCCGGGGACCAGCGAACCGACGAAGAGCTCGCCCACGGGTTCGCCGAGCTGGTCGGCGAGGATCACGAGGACGACGCTGGGCGGAATGATCTGGCCGAGCGTGCCCGACGCGGCGATCACGCCGAGCGAGAGTTGCTGGCTGTAGCCGTAGCGGAGCATGACGGGCAGCGAGATCAGGCCCATCGCGACCACGGAGGCGCCGACCACACCGGTCGCGGCGGCGAGCAAGCCGCCGACGAAGACCACGGCGAGCGCGAGTCCCCCGCGAATCGGCCCGAACAGGAGGCCGATCGTCGTGAGCAGGTCCTCGGCGAGCTTCGAGCGCTCGAGCATCGTGCCCATGAAGATGAAGAAGGGCACGGCGAGCAGGATGTAGTTCGACATCACGCCGAAGACGCGATCGGGGAACGCGTTCATCCAGCTCCAGTCGAAGTAGCCGCAGGCGACCCCCCAGGCCGAGAAGCCGAGCGCGGTTCCGCCGAGGGCGAAGGCGACGGGGAAGCCGCTGAAGATCAGCATGAACGCGACCAGGAACATGAGCGGCGCGAGCCAGTCGCCAGTCATGAGCTCGACTCCTCAGTGCTGGGCAGGGCGCCGGGCCAGAGGGTCGCGCCGGCGAGCCAGGCCGCTCTCTTGATCGTCTCGGAGATGCCCTGGAGGAAGAGCAGCGAGAAGCAGGCGATGATCGCGCTCTTGATCGGATAGCGCGCGAGGCCGCCGGGATCGGGCGAGACCTCGAGCGTCTCCCACGAATTGGCGACGGAGGGCCACGAGACCCAGAGCGCGAAGGCGCAGAAGGGCAGCAGGAAGACGAGCATGCCGACCAGGTCGATCCAGACGCGGGCGCGGACGGAGAGCCGGCCGTAGAGGACGTCGACGCGCACGTGTTCGTTGACCGACAGGGTGTGCGCGGCGCCGAGCAGGAAGACCAGGCTGAACAGGTACCACTGGGCCTCGATGTACGCGTTCGAGGAGAGGCGGATGCCGGCGTCGCGCTCCAGATAGCGGGCGATTGCGTTGCCGGCGCCGAGCAGGACCATGGCGCCGGTGAGCCAGGCGACCAGGCGGCCCATCCAGCGGTTGAGCCCGTCGATTCCCTCCGCGATCGTGAGAAGTGCCCGCATCAGGCTCGGAAGATAGCGGGCGGAGCGGAGAGTGGCGGGGATTCAATTGCGACTTCGAAGGGTTTGGGCGCAGAGGCATACAGCCTGAGGCCGAGCGGGGCCGAAAGAAGAGCCGGATCTCCCCCGCCCCATGACCTCCCCTACCTTCGCCTCCGTGCCGTCCCGAAGCGACGATCCGCGCCCGCCGATCTTCAAGCTCGGCGTCGGTCTGCTCGTCATTCACGACCTGATCGTGATCGGCTTGTGCGCGTTCGGCGGAGTGCTCGGGGCCTTCGGGATCCTGTTCGGCTCCATCCGCATGCCGGAGTCCGGTGGAATCGGGGTGATGCTCCTGTTCGGGAGCCTGATCGCGCTCTTCCTGATGCTCGGCGTCGGCCTGGCCTGCCTCTCGCTCGCCGTCTGCTTCATGGCCTGGAGCGGCACGCGTGTCTGGCTCCAAGCGCTGATCGGGGTCGCCCTCCTCAACTGCGTCGTCGTGCTACCGAATCCGATCGGTATCCTGGCGGGTGTCTTGTGCGTGCTCGGGAGTCTCCAGTACATGGAGAATATGGAGTGCGAGCCGGCTTCGGAGAGCACCGACACCGCAAGCTCTCTCGACAGCACAACCGACCCCGATCCGGAAGACTGACACCATGGCACGCGAGCAAGGATTCAAGCTCGAGCGTATCGAAGCGCTCACCTTCGACTGCTACGGAACCCTGATCGATTGGTTGAGCGGCCTGCGCTCCGCGATCGCCGCCATGCCGAGCCTCGAGGGCTGCGACGTCGACCAGCTCCTCATCGATCGCGAGACCGACGAGCTCGACACCGAGATCGGTCCGTACCGCCCCTACCGCGAAGTGCTCGCCATCTCGATGGCCCGCGCCGCTCGCCGCCAACGCCGCGAGCCGACCGAGGCCGAGCTACGCGACTTCGTCGAGGGTGTCGGCACCTGGCCGATGTTCGACGAGACGCACGAGATGTTGATTCGACTAAAAGAACGCTATCGACTGGCGATTCTGTCGAACATCGACACCGACATCTTGGAGCGCACCGTCACCCTGCTCGACGTGCCCTTCGACGAGCTGATCACCGCGGAACAGCTGCACTCCTACAAGCCGGCGTTCGCGCACTTCGAGGCAGCGCTCGAGCGGCTGGACCTCGAGCGCAATCAGATCCTCCACGTCGCGCAGAGCCTGCGCCACGACATCCGCCCGGCCACGACGCTCGGCTGGAACTGCGCCTGGGTCAATCGCCTCGACGAGTGGAAGCCGGACGACGTCCACCCGACCTTCGTCACGGCGAACCTGCGCGAACTGGCGAGCGAACTCGGCCTCTAATACGGAGTGCGGCTCCGTATCACCAGTGGGGTTATTGGCCTTCGAGGAGCGAGCCAGCTGCCCAGTTGTAGTATCCAAGGGCGGCGCGATTGTTGCCGCCGCTGACTGAGGCATAGCCACCATACACGCAGTAAGCAACGGGGGAGCAAATGTAGACACCGCCGGCGTTCGCCGTATTGGCCTTCCCTCCGCTCACCGAGCAAAAGGCCCCTGAGGCGAGGTTGCCATAACCGCCACTGACAGAATTGCCATAGCCGCTAGCCGTATTCGACCGCCCGCCGCTGACAGAGCCACCTGGGCCGAAATAAGAGCTGCCACCGGAAGCCGTGTTGTATGAGCCGCCGCTAACCGAGGCGGCAAATCCGTCGGCTATGTTCTGGTAACCGGCGCTTACCGAGGATCGTTCACCGCTGGCGGTATTGAAAGAACCTCCACTTACGGAGGACTGAGTGCCTTCGGCGGCGTTGCTGCGCCCCCCGGTGACGGAGGCGAACAGACCTGTCGCTCGGCTGCCATAGCCCCCCGTGATCGAGGAGGAGAAACCGCTAGCCGTGTTCAACCGCCCGCCACTGACGGAGGCGAAGGGGCCGGAAATAGCGTTTCGACTTCCGATGGCAAGCCCTCCGTAGCTGCTGTGGCTCTGTTCGAGCCCCACGATCAGGTTGTGCGAGCCCGTGCGGTCGTCGCCCGTTGGATTCCCGAGCTCGTTGTAGCCCACGATCAGATTGCCCAGACCGTTGAGACTCTCCGTCATCCCGAGGCCGTTCACGACCTGCAAGTTGGCTCCGGAGATACGAAGCGTCTGAACCGTTCCACCGAGCCCGTCGGGCAGTTTCTCGACGCTGAGCAGGGAGAGGATCTGGTGCTGTTTACGCGTCAAACCGAATTGGAACAGCGGAGCTCCCTGCACGGAGGATAGCGGCGACGAAGTCGGAGTCGAGGAGGTGATCGCTTGCGCAGGAGAAGCCGGGTCCGATTTGGAAGGATCGGGCCTTGGAAGGCTGGGTGACGTGGGTCCGATAGCGATGGGGCGCCGGCCTCCGGAGTGCAGGTCCGGGGCATCGAGCGTGGTGACCTCGACGCTCTCGAGATCCCGACCACCGAGCTTCGGCATCGGAGGAATCGGTGCGCCCGTGATGGGTGAGAGGTCGACGGCATCCGGAACGAAGGGCGTCCGCGCATCGCGCTCGAAACCACCCGGCACGTTCCAGAACAAGACGTCGCTGGTTCGATTGACCAAGACCAGGTCGGCGCGGCCATCGCCATCGAGATCGCGGAGCATCGCGCTCGTTCCCACGCCCTCGTCTCGAAGTCCGAGCTCTGAAGTCGCGTCCACGATGAAGCCCGTACCGTCTCCGACGAGCGCGATGTTCGCGTGCGGAGAGACGAGGTAGAGATCGACGAACCCGTCATCGTTCAGGTCGCCGGAAACAATGTCGGCTACCTGCGCCCTGGGGAGCTCCTGGTCGATCGGTTCGAAGTACCGATCACCGACATTGAGCGAGACGACGAGTGTTCCGTCGGCCAGGCCCTCGAAGAGGTCGAGCTCCCCATCGCCGTTCAGGTCGACCAGTCGGATCGTCGATGGCACCGATGACTGGGCGGATGCCAGCGAGAGGGTGAGGGCGCAGCAGAGAGCGAGAGCGCGAGCGATGGAGACCATCATGGGTGCCGTTCCGAAAGGGGTTTCGACGACCCGAGAGCGCTTCGCTCCGTGGGCCGCCGGTCTGGCTTTGGTACCCGCCCGATGTCGAACGGCCCAGTTGCACGGTAAGGGCGCGGGGCCGATCGAGGGGAGAGTATTGGTCGAATCGTCGACGGACTACCGATCCAGGATCCATCTCGCACCCATTCGGGCCCGGACAAATCGTCCTAGACGATCGAGCCTGGATCGAATGGGTGCGAGATGGATCCTGGATCATGCGCCCGTGGCCTAGTCGCTCGATAGAGCCGTTCATCGCCCGGACTGCTCTCTCTACAGTCGGGCAGCATTCCGCATCGGATCCGGTGCTGCGGCACTCTTCGACGGAAGAGCGCCGGTTGGTGCACGACTCCGTCTCTAGGGCAAGTCGGCGAGAAAGGCGTCGCCGATCAGCTTGCCCAGAATGATGTAGCCGACGCGGTTGAAGTGGCAGGCGTCGAAGTAGAGCGTCTCGTCGACGTCGGCGAACGCGCGCGAGGCGTCGAAGAAGTGGACTCCGTCCTCGCGCAGTCGCTCGCCCTCTTCACGCAGCAACGGATAGCCGACGCGTACGGCCTCGATCCACTCCGGGACCGCCTTGCCGCGCTCTCGCTCCTTGTCCGTCACGATCTTCGCGCCCGTGTCGTGGAGCGTCGGCTGCAGCACGTTCAGGTAGAAGATGCCGCGCTCTTCGCAGGAGGCGTGCAGCGAGCGTGAGCTCTCGCTCCACATCTGCACGGCGGTTCGCAGGACGGTGTCCGAGTCCTCTTCGAAGCTCGGGCCCATCAGTCTTCCGAGGCCTGGCCTGTTCGTGATCATTCGGACATAGGAGCGCGATGCGAGGCCATGGCGCATCCGCCGCTCTTCGAGCTCTTTCAGGGCCGCGGGTCCGAGCAGGCTCGAGTGCTGCACGCCCCAGTCGAGCGCGAGCTCCGCGAACTGGATGCACGCGGTGCGCGCCTCCGCGATCTCCGACAGAGCCTCGATGATCTTGTTCGAGTCGGTTCCCCACTCGCTCGTCAGGTGAATCCAGCGCGAGTAGGAGGGGTAAGCAGGGTGCATGCCTGCCGCGGAGTTCTCTCGCGCGAGCGCGACCTCATTGAACCCGTCGAGGTTGAGGATGGCGTGCGGGCGAACGCCGGAGGCCAGCAGGAAGTTCGCGAGGTTGAGCTGCTGGGGCTGTTTGAAAGAGCCGAAGGCGGCCGGGATGAATCGAATCGTGCGGCCCTCGAAGCGCGGGTCGGACATCAGGCGCTCGCGCACGTTCGCGATTCCCGGGCTCTTCTGGTTGTTGCAGAACCCCGCCGCAACCGAACCCCCGAGCACCAAGATTCGGTACTCGCCTTCGGGGGAATCCTCGCTCGATCGCTTGAGCTCCGCGTTCTGAGTCAGGAGCATCCCGCGCGGGCCGAAGCCCGTGTACGGGTGCAGCGCGAGGTCGCCGACCTCCATCTCTCCGACTTCGCCGTCGCGCGCGGGGTCCGGCACGCCGGTCGTCACCGCCTCGACGATCTCGAGCATTCGCGTCCGCGTCGCCTCTCCGTCGTAGCCGGTCGCGAAACGAACGCCGAGATCGGCCAGCAGAAGCGCGGCCGGCCAGGCTATGAGCTGGAGCAGGAAGATCTTCTTCCAACGCCCGCCCGGACGCTTCGGCTCGATCCCGTCCATGCTGGCCGAGCGTTAGCTCAGCGAACTGGTCAAGCGCTCGACGAGGTCCATCTTGGTCAAGATGCCGAGGACCTGCTTCGAGTCGTCCACGACGATGCCGATGTTGCCCGTGCCGAACAGCTCGGTGAGCACGTTGGCGTCCTCGTTGACGTGAACGGTGCGCACATTGCGGAACATGACCTCGAGGATCGAGCTCGCGAGGCTGGCGTTGCCCTCGACGATGCGCGACAGGAGGTCGGACTCGGTCACGATGCCCACCAGAGCGCCCTCGTCGATGATCGGGAGCTGACTGACACTGTGCTCCTTCATCAACATGACCGCGTCGGCGACCGTGTCGCTGCTCGAAGCGGAGATGATCTTGCCGCGCGGCATCGAACGCAGGACGTCGCCCAGGGTATCCGTCTCCCAGCGCTTCTCGGTGAAACCGTTCTCGCGCATCCAGGCGTCGTCGAGGAACTTGGTCATGTAGTTGCGGACCGAGTCGGGCAAGATCACGACGATCCGCTTGCCGGGCTCGCGCTTGGCGAGCTCCTTGGCGGCCCACATGGCCGAACCCGAAGAACCGCCGCAGAGCATGCCTTCCTGGCGAATCAGGCGTCTGGCCATCAGGAAGGACTCGTGGTCCTCCGACTTGAACCACTCGTCGACGATGCTCCGATCGAGCACATCGGGAATGAAGTCGTAGCCGATGCCCTCGACCTTGTAGGAGCCGACGGTCGCGGGGCCGGCGAGGATCGAGCCGACGGGATCGACGCCGATGATCTTCACACCGGGGATCTCTTCCTTCAGGCGCTTGGCCGTTCCGGTGATCGTTCCGCCGGTTCCTGCGCTCGCGACGAGGTAGTCGAGCTTGCCGCCCGTCTGCTCGACGATCTCCGCACCGGTGCCGTGGTAGTGAGCATCCGGGTTGTCCTTGTTCGCGTACTGGTCGAGGATGTGCGAGTTCGGAATCGCCTTCTGCAGCTGAATCGCAACGCCAATGTGGCTCTCCGGCGCGTCCCAGGCCGCTTCCGTGGGCGTGCGAATGATCTCGGCACCGAGCGCCTCGAGCACCACCTGCTTCTCGCGGCTCATCTTCTCGGGCATCGTGATGACCATGCGATAGCCCTTCACGGCGGCGGCCAGCGCCATGCCGATTCCCGTGTTTCCACTCGTCGGCTCGATCAGCGTGTCGCCCGGCCTGATGCGCCCGCTCTTCTCGGCCTCCTCGACCATGCGCTTGCCGATGCGGTCCTTGACCGAACCGCCCGCGTTCAAGAACTCGCACTTGGCAAAAATCTCGCAGCCGGTCTGATTGCCGATCGTGTTCAGGCGAACCAGCGGGGTGTTGCCGATTGCGTCGAGGATCGAGTTGAAAGTCTGAGCCACAGGAGTCTCCGGAGATGAATGAGGTTTGAGGGCCGCTCGCACGGAACAGTGCGACCGAAGATTCTAAGGCGGCGAGCCCACGGGTCCGAGCCCCGCGTGCTTCCTCACGGGCAGTTTGGGTCGTAGCAATTCATCGTGATGAATAGATCGGTGGCGAGACGTCGAAGCGCTCGCCTCCCCGCGGGCGGGCGGCTACGCTCTTATCCTGACGCCCGCTTCCGATCCGAGCGATCTTCCATGGCCCAGCAGACCTTCACCGACAAACTCTCCCCCGCTCTCCAGGAGAAGCTGCGCGCGCAGCTGAACGAAGGCGATTTCGAGTTTCGGAGCCAGGACCACGCCCACTTCAGCGCCCGTGGCGAGGGGGTCGTCGCCACGCTCTACAAGTCGGGGAAGCTCGTGGTGCAGGGCGGCCCGACCGAGATGTTCGTCGAGCGCTACCTGGGCGGAGGCGGCGGGAAAAAGGTGACCTCGAACGAACCATCGAAGAAGGCGCTCTCCTCCAGGGCCGTGCCGCTCTCGAGTGGGCCGGAGATCGGTGGCGATGAGTCGGGCAAGGGCGACTACTTCGGTCCGCTGTGCGTGGCCGCGATTCGCTTGAACCCGGGCGACGCCGAGAAGTTGGTCGAGGCCGGCATCACGGACAGCAAGAAGGTCACGGACAAGGTGATCCTCCGTCAGGCTCCGATCCTGCGCGAGAACTACGCGCACGCGCTGCGGATCCTGAGCCCGACCGAATACAACCGTCGACACACCGAGACGGGCAACGTCGCGATCCTGCTCTCCGACCTCTATCGCGAGCTGGTAGAGGAGCTCGCCGTCGAGGGCGACCACGTGATTATCGACCAGTTCTCGAAGAACGAGTCGCGCCTGAAGAACGCGATGAAAGGGCTCGGAGTGAAGCTCTCGCAGATGCACCGCGCCGAGGTGCACGCGTCGGTGGCCGCCGCGAGCTTCTTGGCGCGCGAGGCATTCTTGAACGGTCTGAAAGAGCTCAGCGAAGAGGTCGCCGTCGATTTGCCCAAAGGCGCCGGTTCGCCCGTACTCACCGCGGGACGCGAGTACGTACAGATTCACGGCCCCGACGAGCTGGGGCGGGTCGCGAAGGTGCACTTCAAGACGACGCTGAAAGTGCTCGGTCGGGGAGGGCACTCAGCGTGAGTCGGACTGTCGCCAAGTCGGGTGCTCTCGCGCTGCTCTCCGCGGCGGGCAATCGCTTCCACGTCTGGGACGGTTTTGTTGCGGCGCCACCGGCGGAGGCTTCGAGTGAGGCGGAGCGGCTGTGTGCCGAGGGAGCGAGTGACGGTCTGCTCCTCGTGCTCCCGGTCGCGGCGAACAACGCCGACTGCCAGATGATTCTGTTCAACGCGGACGGCGGGCGAGCGGAGACCTGCGGCAACGGATTGCGCTGCGTCGGGAAGCTGATGTTCGAAGCGGGGCGGCTCGCGAGCAACCGCTCGAAGGTGGCGACCGATGTCGGCGTGGTCGAGGTCGAGGTCATTCCGGCGAGCGACGGTCGGACCGTGGCGAGCGCGCGGGTGGAGTTCGCTATTCCGAAGGAGATGCGAGCACTCGAGCTGGAGCTCTCCGCGACTGATATTGCTGAGAATGCGGGTCTGGCTTCGGTTTGCGGGACTTTCGTCGACCTCGGGAATCCACACTTCGCCCTCTTCGGGAAAAGCGACATCCTGAACCGGCTTCCCGCTCTCGGCCCCGCACTCGAACACCACCAGGCCTTCCCTCATCGCGCAAACATCGAGTTCGTGACTGCCGACCCGTCACGCGCAGACAGGTTCACCGTTCGCGTGTGGGAGCGCGGCGTCGGCGAGACCAAGGCCTGTGGAAGCGGAGCTTGCGCGGTGGCCTTCGCCGCCGTCGCTCGAGAACGCGCCGACTGGCCCGTCACGATTCGAATGACCGGCGGCGACTTGACCGTTGACCGAAAGTGCAACGCACTCTGGCTAGAGGGCCCCGTCGACTAACCGAGAGCGCATGACCGAGTCGCGCTCGAAACACCAACCCCTTCACAACCGAGGAACTCCGCCATGAAGAACTTCATCCTTCGATCCGCTCTCCCGATGCTCTTGTTGGGCGTGGGGATCGGCGCCTCCATCGACTCCGACGAGAAGACGAGCGAGGACGCGCTGCCGAGCGTTCACTTCCTCGAGATCGTCACGCCGGATCTCGAAGAGACCTGCGCTGCCTACGAGCGGATCCACGGGCTCGAGTTCAGTGAGCCCATTGTCGAGCTGGGTGGAGCACGCACAGCGAGTCTCGCGAACGGCGCGACCCTCAGCGTGCGTGCGCCGATGCGTGTAGACGAGGCACCGGTGGTCCGTCCTTACTTCTTGGTGGACGACATCGAGGCCGCAGCGAAGAACGCCGCGGAGGCCGGTGGAGAGATCGCTATTCCGCCGATGGAGATCCCCGGTCGGGGGAAGTTCTCGATCTTCCTCCTGGGCGGAATCGACCACGCACTCTGGCAGCTGTGAGTCGCGCTCTCCGAAGAGTGGCGTAGATCAATTGCAGTGAGGAGCACCAATTGAAACCCCGCTCTCTTTCGATAAGCCGTTCGATCTCTCTAAACCTCGAATAGACGAACGAGAATGGACTTAGCGACGTCGACCCCGTTCGTTCAGATCGTTCGTTCGACCGCGTTTGCATGTAGACTCTGACGTATGCTCATCCCAGCGCGTCGAGTCTTGGTCGTCGTCTTCCTCCTTTCGGTTGTTGCTGGTCCGGCGGTCGCTCAACAATCGGTTACGAACGAGAACCTGAGTGAGACGGTCGCGCGCATCGTCGCGGCTGTCGATGCGCCGGAGACTCGCATCGAGCTCGGCGCCGCTTGCCTCCTGGTGCTGGAGCAAGCACCCGATGCAGAGCTCGAACGAGAAGTGCGCATGGGAATGGGGATTGCGCTCAGTCTCACCGATCGCTTCGAGGAAGCCTTGGAGCAGTCGAAACTCGCGGGCGCCCTGGCGGAAGAGGCCAAGTTCGATGACGACCTCGCTCACTCACTATGGCTTCAAGGCGCAGCCGCCTTCAACCTTGGCCAATTGCATGATGGTCTGAAGTACTTGGAGAAGGGCCTCGTTGCCGCGGAATCGGCGCAACGCCTCGACATCCTCTGGCGCGTTCTCAATATGCAGGGACTGACCCTGGAGCGACTGGGAGAGCCCGAGTCGGCGATTGCTTCTTACTCACGCGCGCTGGAGGCCACCGACAAGTCCAGCGACGCTGAAGGCAAGGCGACGGTGCTCGGGAATCTGGGCATCGTGTACATGAACCTCGGCGAGTTCGAGCTCGCGTTCGAGACCTTCACGCAGGCGCATGAGCTGTTCGTCGAGCTCGGCGATCGCTCGGCGCTTCAAACTACGCTCGCCAATCTCGGCGATGTGTGCATCAATTCGGGGCGCCTCGACGACGGGCTCCGCTACCACATCGAGGCGCTCGAGCTTCGTCGAGAGTTCGGGTCGGAAATGGAGCTAGCGCGCTCTTATCACAGCATTGGGACCATCTACTTCAATTTGGAGAAGTACGAGGAGGCGTTGGCCGAGTTCGAGAAGGCGCTCGCAATTCGCGAGCGGCTCAGCTTGGAACCCGAAAAGGTCATCACTCTCTCGGGAATGGCGCTGACGTTCGCGGCACTCGATCGCGGTCCCGAAGCGCTGGACCATGCGACGCGGGGAGAGGAGCTCTCGGAGCAACTGAAGCTGAAAGGACGCCGGTTCTGGGTGCTCAAGACTCTCGGGGGCGTGTACGAGAGCCAGGGACTGCACGAGGAAGCCATCGACGCGTACTTGGAGTCGCACGAAGTCGAGAAGGAACAGCGGTCGCTGGAGGTTCGACGCGACCTGGCGAAGTTCAAAGCTGAGTTCGAGAGCAAGGAGCAGGAGCAGCGGATCGCGCTTCTCTCTCGCGAGAAAGAGCTTCAAGAGTCGGAGTTGACCAAGCAGCGCTTCGCGCGCAATGCGCTGTTCGTCGGCGTCGTCTTCGTGTCGATTGCAGCCTTCGCAGGTTGGCTGGCTTGGGCCTCGTTGCGAAGGGCAACGAATCGAATTCAGAGTCTCGAAGAGGAGCGAGCGAAAGCCGAGAAGCTCGATTCGCTCGGAATCCTGGCCGGCGGAATCGCGCACGACTTCAACAACATTCTCGCGACCGTTGTCGGGAACCTTTGCATGGTCAAGCAGGCCACGGACTCGATCGATCCCGTTCAAGCTTCGATCGTTGACGCCGAACATGCTCTCCACAAGGGCGAGCAACTCGCGGGACAGCTCCTCGCCTTCGCCAAGGGCGGCGTCATGAAGCTGGAAGTTCAGTCACTCGACCGTCTGATCAGCGGACCGACCGAACAGGTGCTCGCGAACTCAGAGACGACAGCAAAGATCGAGATCGACTCGGAACTGTGGTGTGCGGAAGTGGACGCCGCTCAGATCCAGCAGCTGATCTCGAACGTGGTCCTCAATGCGAGCCAGGCGTCGAAGCCCGGCAGCTCGATCGATGTGAGCGCGAACAACGTCTGGCTGGATGAGTCCAACCAAAGCCAGCTGCCAGCGGGACCCTACCTTCGTATCTCGATCGTCGACCATGGCGCCGGCATCGCCCCGGAGAATCGCGACAAGATCTTCGACCCCTACTTCACGACCAAGGAGCTCGGCGGCGGACTCGGCCTCTCGGTCGCTTACGCGACTCTGAAGCGGCACAACGGTTCTATCGAGTGCACCTCCGATCTCGGTACCGGAACCACCGTCGAGATCTTCATTCCCGCTCTGCCGAATGCAGTCGATAAGCCGAGTTCGTCCGAGGAGGTCCTTCAGAATGGGGAATGCCGAATCCTGGTGATGGACGACGAGCCGCTGCTGCTCCGACTCTTCGGGAGGGCGCTGACGTCGCTGGGCCACGACTGCACTCTGGTTGAAGACGGCGAAGCTGCCATCGAGTCCTTCCGCCGAGCAAGCGAGGAAGGCAGCTCCTTCGACTTGGTCATTCTCGACTTGACGATCATGGGTGGAATGGGCGGCAAGGAGACCATGGAGCAGCTCCTCGAGATCGATCCTGATGTGCATGCCGTCGTGACCTCCGGCTACACCGACGACCCCGTGTTCGCACACTACCGTGACGCTGGCTTCATCGGTGCACTGCCGAAGCCCTTCACTCTCGCCGCTCTCTCGAAAGCGGTCGAACAAGTAGCACCCATCCACACGTAACGAGAGGACGCAGCGCTCATTCCACGCTCCTACTCGTCTTTCGCTTCGGTCGGCTTCGGACAAGAACGCCAGGCCGGCCTCCTTGAAGCGCTTCTGGATCGAGCGAATGTCTTCAAACTTCTCAAGCGGCTTCAAGCAGCGCTATGGCGTCGCTCCCAGCCGATTCGAACTGAGCGAGCTCAATGAGAGTCGTCACGCCGAGCTCTTGGACCTGATGAAACAGAATGGCGCGCGGCCGAACCTGGACCGCTTGCCTCCCGGCGAGAATCCCGACGGCTTCACCGTCGCCATGCATTCGCTGCCGCCGCGCACCATGGCTTACCTGCGCGTGCTCGACCCGTATCGCGGCAGCGTAATCGAAGCTACCGCGACCTGATGACCTGGGCCGAAGAGCGCGGCGTCGCGGACCGAGACTGGTACGGCTACATGTGAGACGACCCCGAAGTCGTCGCGCTCGAGGACTGCCGCTACGACGTCGCCGTCGACGTCGGCGACCTGCCGTCCCAGGAGTTCGGTGAGCTCGTCGGTCGCTATCAGTTCCCGGCCATGCGCGTTGGCGAGCTCGAGATGGAGGGCGAGCTCGAGATGGAGGGTGATATCGCGATGGAGATGCGAGCGCTCGACTGGCTCTTCCGAACCTGGCTACCGATCAGCGGCCTTGCTCCCGACGACCAACCCGGCTTCGAAGCCTTGACTGGCCGTCCCCTCGAGCACGGAATGGAGCACTTCGAGATCGCGCTGCACGTGCCGGTGCTCTGATGGGGTAGAGAAGATGCGACAGCGTGTACCAGTGGAGTGCTGATAGACTGCTCACACGGATTCGAATGTTGAATTGGGCCTGCGGTGCAACGAGTACAGGCAGTGTGACCGATCGAGGTTCGACGGCTCGTGAGGCTTGGCAGTTCGCAGAAGAGATCGACTATGGCAATCGCGGAAACTCTGACGAGGGAGGCTTGGTGGGGCGAGTTCGAGCTGGAGGAGGGCGAGCTTGCCCACTGGCTCGTGGGGCCGCTCGAGCTTTGGATCCGCCGGACGAACCAGGACTGGCGGTACGGGTCGAAACGCAGCGACAACTTCAAGGAAGACCGCCTCGAGATCGATGTGCCTTGGAAGGCTCGCGGAGTCGAGGACAAACTGCCCGAAGAGCAGGCCCGTTTCGGCGTCGCGAAGACGGATTCGAAGATCGAGCTCGCCCCTCGGCTTGCGGACCGGCCGGTCGTCGCTCGCCCCGCGGTGCCCTTCTTCGTTCCGCCGGGCGAGAAGGTCGATGTGTTTCTGAGCACGCCACTTTGGGTTCAGCTGAGCGTCGGTAAGCGCGCCTTGGCCGAGTTTCCGTGTGCTCGACCATCGGACACCTGGTTCGGGAGCAACACGCGAGGGGAGCTCAGCTACGCGTTGCGCACACTCCTGCGCCGCAACCTCGCAAACGTGGAGCTCCGACCCCATCGTGCGATCAGTTGCCTGTCGATCGAGAACGTCTCCAAGGAGAACCTCGCGCTGGAGCGCCTCTCTCTGCCCGTGCCCCAGCTCTCGCTCTTTGCCTCTCCTACCGGTTCATTGTGGACCGAGCACGTCTCGGTCAGGAACGAGGAGGATGGTGATCTCTCCGAAGTCTCTCTGGGGAAGGGACCCCCTCGAGAGGCGGGCAGTGGAAAGCTAATCGCTCCGCCGCGTTCGCCGCTGGGCCGCAGCTTCGGTTCACTCATCTTCGGGGGCCTCTTCGAGGCTGGGCACTGAGCCCCTCGACATGCTGATCGAAGAGACATCGAGCGAGGTCGTGGAGACGCTCGCGTGGTACGCGAACATCACCGCCCTGGACTGGTTGCGAGCCGTGGCCGTCCTCGTCGTGGGCTGGTGGTTGTCGAGATTGGTGGCCACCCGAATCGGGAGCATGGTGACGGATCGGGTCGGCCGTCAGTCGAGCATGCTGCTGAGGCGCGCCATCCTCTACCTGGGCACTCTGCTCGCCTTTACGCTCGCGCTGCACCAACTGAACTTCAGCCTGACCGTGTTGCTCGGCGCGGCGGGCGTCTTGACTGTTGCGCTCGGGTTCGCGTCCCAGACGTCGGCTTCCAACATCATCAGCGGCTTGTTCCTGTTGGGAGAGCGCCCGTTCTCCCTGGGAGACATCATCCAGGTCGGGGGCACGACTGGTGAGGTCTTGTCGATCGACCTCTTGTCGATCCACCTGCGCACTTTCGACAACATCTTCGTGCGCATCCCGAACGAGACCATGATCAAGTCAGAGGTACGCACGCTCTCTCGCTTTCCGATTCGTCGCTACGACCTCCAGGTTGGTGTCGCTTACAAGGAGGACATCGCGCGCGTGCGTGAGCTCTTGCTCGACATCGCCGATCGCAATCCGCTCTGCCTGGAAGAGCCCCACCCTCTGATCATCTTCCAGGGCTTCGGGGACTCTTCCGTCAACTTGCAGTTCTCGGTCTGGGCCGTGCGGGAGAACTTCCTCGAGCTGCGCAATCAAATCGCCGACGCGGTCAAAGCCCGCTTCGACGAGGAGGGCATCGAGATTCCGTTCCCGCACCGCACGCTCTACTCCGGTGCCGTGACGGCCCCGCATCCGGTTCACGTGATGCAGCCGGCGGAGAGCAGGCACCGAGCCGCCGAGCGAACGTAGCTCGAAGACTTCGCGCCCGGCGCTAGCCCTCGGCAACCTCGGTTCGCGCGCTCGGACCTCGCAGTGGACGCACGATGCTGATCCAACCGGGACCGAGAATGAGCGTGACCGCGATCACGCACAGGATCATCTGATACCCGTAGTCCGTCAGGATTTGCGTGTCCTTCCCGATTGCCGCGAGAACGAAACTGAACTCGCCGATCTGACTCAGGAGAGCTCCCACGTAGAGGCTCGTTCCCCAGCCGCGGCCCAGGGCTCGGAGCATGCCGGCATTGATGAGCGTGTTCGTCAGGAAGGTGGCCAGCACGATCGCGAGGATCGGTTTCCACTGCTCGACGAAGAAGGAGAGATCGACGAGCATGCCGACGGAGGCAAAGAAGGTCGCTACGAACAGGACTCGGTAGGGCTCGAGATTGCGGTGAATCCACTCCGTCTCGCGCGCCGAAGCGACCACCAGTCCGGCCACGAACGCACCGAGGGCGGTGGAGAGTCCGGAGAAGCCGGTGAGCCAAGCGAAGGCGAAGCAGAGCAGCAGAGCGGCGAAGAGTTGCAGCTCATGGTCGGCTCTGAGCAGGTTGCCGAAGGGCAGTCGAAGAGTCTTGCGTTTCGCGATCACCATGACGAGCGCGAAGATGCTGATGCCTCCGACGACCTGTAGAACGACGAGCGCCGGAGTCGGAGAAGAGCCGCCGAGCAGGCCCAAGATGATCAGCATCGGAGCAAGCGCGACATCTTGGACGAGAATGATTCCCAGCGCGTCCTGCCCCGCTTCCGTCTTCATCTCGTTCCACTGTCGAAGCATCGTGACGACGAGCGCGGTGCTGCTCAGGCTGATCGCGAAGCCGAGCAATACGACCCGAGGTAGAGGCCAATCGAACGAAAGGCCAACCAGCGCAACGCCCCCGATGCTGAACAGGATCTGCAAGACCGTGCCGACCACGGAGACTCGCCAGCCTGTAATGAGCCGCGACAGATCGACCTCCATCCCGACGAAGAACAGGAGGAGGATGACGCCGAACTCTCCAGCTAGCGCGACCGAGTCCACATCGAACAAGCTGAGGCTGGACGGGCCGAGGATGACTCCGACCAGCAAGTAGGCAATGACGTGCGGTTGCCCGAACCGACGCACAATCGCACCGACCAGGAGGACGATGAAGATCGCGGCGACGAGCGCCGGCAACAAGGGGTGCATATGCATCGAAAGCTCGGTCTCGATCTAAGGGGTGTCGCGAAACCAGGTCAGGTCCACTCACACGCGCGCCTTCCAAGCGCGCCTACACAGGTTCACGGCTCGAAGGACGTGACCCGCTACTCCCAGGAAAGCTCGAACTCGATTTCGCCGTCGAGCGCGGTCGTGTAGCTGCTCTCGTAGTCGTGTTCCCCGGAGATGGAGGCGGCCGATTCGTTCTCGTAGCGTTGTGTTCCTGCGAGTGTCAGGGAGATCGGCAGGTTGTGATCGAGACTCCAGCGAGCTTCGCCGCTGACCTCGGTCAGAATCGTAAGCGTCACGGTATTCGTCCCGGTGCCGACGCCCTCCCACTCGATATCGGATTCGCTCTGCGTGCCACACTCGATGTCGATCTCGATTCCGAGCACCGCCACGCGACCATCCTCGGAATCCTCGACCTTCAAGAGCGTCACCGAGACATCGCCTTCCATGGCATCTCGGATCTCGTAGCCATTGTCGAGCGCGGGGTCGTCGCCTTCGTGCGAGACGATTCGCAGCACACCACCCGGATACATGATGCGGAAATAGTTGGTTGCCTCCGCCTCCCAGGTGTCGCCGACGGAGACCTCTCCCTCGGGCAGCATCCCGATCAGGTAGACGTCGAGCTCGAGTCCATCGAGGAGCTCTTCGTCGAAGTCGGACTCCAGCTCTTCATCCGCAGGCTCGCAGCCGTACCGCTCTGCTTCGTCGTCCCACGTGAACCGAATCTGCGCCTCGTGGAGCTCACTCGTACCCGCGTGAGCATCCGACCAATCCTCTTCCCCGGATGTCCCGACGTTGTCGTGCTCACTGTGCACCTCCTCGAAGGATCGAATCAGCGTGGTCACCCGGTCCTTGTCGACCGCGACGATTTCGTCGACGAAGGTGTAGCGTTCGGTCTGCTCGAGCTCGCGCGTCTCCGGCGGCTCCATCGAACGCTCCTCACCATCCATGCTCTCTACAACGGAGGACTCGACCAGCTCCAGCGTCGAGTTCGACTCGAGCACGTAGGTGAGGGTCGAACCTTCCTCTGGCAGGAAGACCAGTTGGACCGCTTCGTCCGAGGTCGGAGCGCCGAGCGGAAAGCCCGCCGCGAGAACGATCGATGCCGCGGTCACGATTCGTGAAGTCCGACCTTGCTTGAGAGTCTTCATGTTTGGGTCCCTTGCGGTTTTCCTACGGGGTCGCACTCCTCAGGCCACTCTCCCAGGCCAATCGCGGGGAGGTGTATTGGGCCGATTGTACGGCAAGCCAGGTTGCGCGGAGTGCTTTCGGTGCGAAGTCGGATCGATGAGGCCAGGCAACGGTTCCGAAGGAAGGGGCCGCGACGGCGCGCGCTACTTACTCTGGGCCGTAGCGCTGCCGCGTGGTCCGCTCTCGGCCCGCCCGCTTTCGCTTGACGTGCGCGAGCGCGCTCAGGAGCAGCCAGTCCGGAAAGGCGCGCTGGTGCTCGCGCGAACCTTCGAGGCGGATTCGGCCAGCGGAGAGCTCGGCTTTCAAAGAGCGGATTCCGCGCCAGGCTTCGACGAAGCGGCGCAGGTCAGACTTGATCGTCAGGTCGACGTCGAAGCCGGGGTGCTCGATGCACATGTCGACTTGGCCGTCGGTGTGGATGATCCAGAAGCGGCGGCAGTCTTCGGGCGCACCGGTGAACTCGAATTGGAGGACGGTTCGGCCCCTGGGCATCTTCTCGGTGTTGATGCGGAGGTGGATGCTCCAGGCGAGGTGGCGCGGGTCGAGGTCGTCCAGGTTCATGTCGCGAGCCCAGCGCTGGCCCCAACGACCGAGGCCCATGATGACCTCTTCCAGCTCATGGCCGGCTTCGGTGAGGGAGCACTCGTGACCGTGACCATTGGGCGCGGGCTTCCGTCGAAGAATGCCGGCGGTTTCGAGGGAGCGGAGGCGCTGGGAGAGCACCGTGGCCGAGATGCGGGGCAGGGCGCGCTGCAGATCGTTGAAGCGAGTGACCCCGTCCATGAGCGCGAGCACGACGAGGATGGTCCACCGCTCGCCCAGGATTTCTGTTGCCAGTGCTACCGGGCAATACTGTCCGTATCGACTTGTCACAGAGGAATGGTCGGAGGAGCGGATCGAGTGGTCAACTACAAATTCCGTAGTAGACCGTCCGTCGAGTCCGGGCGAATATCCACCTGCCTCGGACATTCCGATGGCGTTCCCGATTGTCCCAGGAGGCTCGCAATGACGACGAACACCCAGACTCAAACATTCGATGCGCTCGAGGCGGCCAAAGCCATATCGGAAGAGCTGTGCGAGAACTCGGCCTATGGCGAAGAGGCGGGGCAGCTTGCGCCGGCGTCGGTCGATGCGCTCGCTCGTTCCGGGATGCTCAGCCTGTGGCGTCCAGAGAGCCTGGGAGGACATGAGTGCGACCCGGTCTCCTACGCCCAGGCTGCTGAGGTGGTGGCGCGCGCGGACACGGCGGCCGCCTGGCTCATGCACGGAGTCTCGGCGACGTGGTTCGACTTCCGCTTGGCACAGCCCGCGTTCGTCGACGAGGTTCTCGCGAGCGACTCCGTTCCGATCCTCGGCGAGACCTTCAACAAACCGATGAACGCTGTCGCCACCGATGGCGGCTACGTCGTCACGGGCTCGACGCCCTTTGCGAGCGGCTGCAAGCTCGCGGACTGGATCGGGCACACGGCGATCGCGGACGGCCGCTTCTTGCTGGTCTACCATCCGCGCGAAGCGCTCGCGATTCAGGAGGACTGGGACAGCCTCGGTCTGCGCGGAACTTCGAGCAACACCATCGTCGCTGAAGAAGTGTTCGTTCCGAGCCACCGCGTGATCGACCTCATGGCTCCGGTCGAACGAGCGGCGCAGTTCGATGGCGCGCTGTACCGGATGCCCGAAGGCATCGTGGCCGTTGCGGTTGCGGCGACGGGTCTCGGTGCGCTGCGCGCGGCTCTCGACGCGACGACCGACGTCGCGGAGCGCAAGACGCCCTTCGCCTCGACGACGACGCTCAAGCACCGCCCGCTCGCGCAGCTCCAGTTCGGTCGCTCGCTGGCGCAGTATCGAGCGGCGCGCGCTTACCTGCACACGACGGTCGGGCAGGCCTTCGAGCAGGCTACACGCGGCGACGACTTCGACCTGCGCCAGAAGGCCGATCTGTTCCTCGCCTACTCGCACACCCAACAAGAGTGCGCGGACGCCGTGCGGCTCCTCGGCAAGGCCGTCGGCACCTCGTCGGTCTACAAGGGCAACCCGATCGAGCGCGCTCTGCGCGACGCAGATGTGATCTCGCACCATGCCTTCGGGTCCGAGGGCCGGTTTGCGTCGGCCGCGCAGGCTTATTGGGAGCTCGACGTGGACTTCCCGCCCATGGCGATGGACTGAGCCCACGGGGGACGCAGAGTCCGACTGCTTGGCAGGTTCCCAGCTCAGCTTCTCGCATAGGCGCTGGCGATGGTGGCGCCGAGCGTCCTGAACTCCTCCTCGCGCGGTGAGTTCGGACGCCAAGCCAGGCCGACGCTGCGTGACGGGCCGTCCGCGCCGAACGGAATCGTGCACAGGTGCGGGACGGCTGCGGCTTCGCGCTCGATGGCGAGCTCGGGGATCAGGGTAATGCCCAGACCGCTTGCCACCATTTGAGTGATGGTGCCGAGGCTGGAGGCGCGGAAGCTCTCGAACTCGTTGCCGCCAGCGGCCTCGCACAGAGGCAGGGTTTGCTCGCGAAAGCAGTGACCTTCCTCGAGCAGTAGGGTCGTCCGACTGCTGAAGTCCGCGATCTCGGCTTCGGCTTTCTTCGCCAGCTCATCTCGTTCGGAGACGGCCAGCACGAACGGGTCGGAGAAGAGCGGCATCGTCTCCAGACTGCCGAGCTCGAGGTCGATGGCGAGGATCAGGAGCTCGAGCTTGCCCTCCTCCAGCTGGGCGACGAGGCGATGGGTCATCTCTTCACGCAGGAAGAGTTCGAGGTCGGGATAGGTCTCCTGCAGTGCGGGCAAGACTCTCGGCAGGAGGTAGGGACCGATTGTCGGGATCACGCCGAGACGCAGTGGTCCGGTCAAGGGTGTTCCGAGCGAGCGCGCGAGCTGCCCCATTCGGGTGCACCCGGCGAGGACTTCGTGTGCGGTGGGAAGGAGCGCAGCCCCTGCCGCAGTCAGTCGAACTTCGCGTGAATTGCGCTCGAACAGCTTGACGCCGAGTGTGCCTTCCATCTGCGCGATCTGGGAGGAGAGCGCCGGCTGGCTCACGAAGCAGGCCTCTGCGGCTCTTCGAAAGCTCAGCCTCTCGGCGAGCGCGACGAAGTACTCGAGCTGGCGAATCGTGGGGTGTTCCATCGGCCCAAAGATAATGAAGAACACACCGGGAGAGCGAGTCGAGTTTGGCGGACCGCGAGAGTGGGAGCGGGGTCGAACCCGCGTTCCTGATACCGTCCTCGCAGAGAGACTTCGTGGTCAGCGCAGCTCCGGCGCAGGCCTCCATAGCCTCTCCTTATCGGAGGCATCGAGACTTGCGATTGGTCGCTTCCTGCTCTTTGGACGAAGCTCTTCGTGTGGGCCCGAGAATGCTGGCCCCACCGCACCGAGCTCCGTTCGGCTCCCACGACTTCCTCTACGCAAGTTCGCTAATATCGCCCGTTCTCAGGTCGCATTGAACCAGAAACGAACATTCCCTATTCCCAGGTCGGCGAGTTGTAAGCCCGCATCGCCCGCGTCGAAGTTCCCACGAAACCCAGGAAATACCATGTCCTCATCCCTCCCTTCAGCACCCGCGCTGGCAAGCATCGCTGCGCTCGTTATCGCGCCCTCCCTCTTCGGTCAGCACTCGGGCCATCACGGTTCCACGAAGTCCGTGAGCGGGGCCACGCTCGAAGCCAGTAGCAACGCGCCAGCTGAAAGCTCTGCGAGCAAAGCCATGACCCGCGACGACTTCTCGAACAAGGACTGGTGGCCCAACCAGCTCGACCTCTCGGTCCTCCACCAGAACTCGGTCAAGGGCAATCCGATGAGCGCGGACTTCGACTACGCCGCTGCGTTCGCGAAGCTCGACCTCGCTGCCCTGAAGAGCGAAATCACCGAGCTGATGACGAGCTCCCAGGACTGGTGGCCGGCCGACTGGGGTCACTACGGTCCGCTGTTCATCCGCATGGCCTGGCACAGCGCCGGCACCTACCGCGTCTCCGACGGCCGCGGCGGAGCTTCCGACGGGACGCAGCGCTTCGCACCGCTCAACAGTTGGCCCGACAACGCCAACCTCGACAAGGCGCGTCGGCTGCTCTGGCCGATCAAGCAGAAGTACGGCCGCTCGATCTCTTGGGCCGACCTGATGATCCTCACCGGCAACGTCGCGCTGGAGTCGATGGGCTTCGAGACCTTCGGTTTCGGGGGCGGTCGCGAGGATGTGTGGGAGCCGCAGGAAGACATCTACTGGGGCCCCGAGGGCAAGTGGCTCGCGGACGAGCGCTACAGCGGTGACCGCGAGCTCGAGAATCCGCTCGCCGCCGTGCAGATGGGCCTGATCTACGTGAATCCCGAAGGCCCGAACGGCGTGCCGGATCCGCTCGCCGCCGCCAAGGACATCCGCGAGACCTTCGCGCGCATGGCGATGAACGACGAGGAGACCGTGGCTCTGATCGCCGGGGGACACAGCTTCGGCAAGGCGCACGGTGCGGCCAGTCCCGAGGGAGTGGTCGGCCCCGAGCCCGAGGCCGCCGGTCTCGCAGAGCAGGGCTTCGGCTGGACGAGCACCCACGGCAAGGGCAACGCCGAGGACACCATCACGAGTGGGCTCGAAGGTGCCTGGACCTCGACTCCGACGAAGTGGTCGAACAGCTTCTTCGCCAACCTGTTCAGCTACGAGTGGGAGCTGACCAAGAGCCCGGCGGGCGCTCACCAGTGGACGCCGAAGAACGGGCCGATGAATGTGCCGGACGCGCACGTCGACTCGAAGTACCACCGGCCGATGATGCTCACGACGGACCTGGCTCTGGGCGAGGACCCGGCCTACCGCGAGATCTCGATGCGCTTCTACGAGAACCCGGACGAGTTCGCGATGGCCTTCGCGAAGGCCTGGTACAAGCTGACGCACCGCGACATGGGGCCGGTCTCGCGCTTGATCGGGCCGGAGGTCGCCGAACCGCAGCTGTGGCAAGACCCGGTTCCGGCCGTCGATCACGAGCTGATCGACGCAGCGGACATCCAGGCGCTCAAGGCCAAGCTGCTCGACTCGGGACTCTCCGTCTCGGAGCTTGTCTCGACGGCCTGGGCATCGGCCTCGACCTTCCGCAACAGCGACAAGCGCGGTGGTGCCAACGGCGGGCGCTTGCGTCTCGCGCCGCAGAAGGACTGGGAGAGCAACAGCTCTCTGCAGCTCCCGACCGTGATCGTGGCTCTCGAGTTGGTTCGAGCCGAATTCAACGACATGCAGTCCGGTGGGAAGCGCGTCTCCCTCGCGGACCTGATCGTCTTGGGCGGTTGTGCAGCCGTCGAAGCCGCCGCCAAGCAAGCCGGCCATGACGTCGAGGTGCCGTTCACTCCGGGTCGCACCGACGCAACGCAAGAGATGACCGACGTGGAGGGCCTCGCTCCCCTCGAGCCGGTCGCGGACGGCTTCCGCAACTTCGTGGGCAGCAATCACTACGGACGGACGGAGGAGTCTCTCGTGGACCGAGCCAATCAGCTCACGCTATCGGCTCCGGAAATGACCGTGCTCATCGGTGGACTGCGTGTCCTCGGTGCCAACCACGGCGACTCGAAATACGGCGTCCTCACCGACCGACCGGGCACCCTCACCAACGACTTCTTCGTGAACCTGCTCGGCATGGGCACGGAGTGGAAGGAGCTCGCAGGTAGCGGGCAACTCTTCGAAGGCCGCGACCGCGAGAGCGACGAAGTTCGATGGACGGCCACTTCCGTCGACCTGGTCTTCGGCTCGAACTCGCAACTGCGCGCGATCGCCGAGGTCTATGCCAGCGACGACGCGAAGCAGAAGTTCGTGAACGACTTCGTCGCGGCCTGGGACAAGGTGATGAACCTCGACCGCTTCGACGTCTGAGGCTCGGCTCCGCCGAGGAGCTGAGCTTCTGACGCACCGACCACCGCTCAGCCTACGGGTTGGCGGTGGTCGTTCTTTTGAACGCGTATGGCGTGCAGGACCTTTGCTACCCAGTTAACAACGGAGAGCGACAGGCGAATCGTCAGGTGAGCTCCTCACGCGGGCCTATTCCCTGCACGATTCGGGCATGACCGGTTTTCGGCCAGGATCGCGGAAGGTCCGCAAGCGGAAAGTCGGGCGACTCCTTCAATAGCCGCTAAGATTCCGTTCGCTTTCCACGAACTCGGTCCTCTTTTCGAACTCCACTATGCGCTTCATCCTTCACTTTGCTGCCTGTCTGATTCTCGCCGCAGCTTCGCTTGCACAAAACGCAGAGCCAGATTCCACAGCGCTGGCGGACGAGGTCGCAAACGTTCTCGCTCTGGCGAGTGAAGCGATTCAGCGCGCAGAATCCGCGCAGGCGCAGGGGGATGCGGAGACGGCGCGTAATGAGGCAGGGCTCGTCGTCGAACTCCTCGCTCCCGTTTCCTTGGGTGAACGGCACTTCGAGATGACTGGGCTTCTATGGCGAGCAGGATTGCTCGCCTTGGCGACGGGAGATCTGATCTCGTCGCGGGAAGCTTGGACTCGTGTTACCGACCACTTCGAACGGACGCTGCCCGAAGATAATTTGGGCTTGCTAGCGGCTCGTATGAACCTCGCTATCACGATGAAAGAATTGGGCGACGTCGCTGGAGCCCGCGAGATTCAAGAGGATGTCGTCGCGAGATTCGAGGGGCAGTTGCCCGCGGATCACCCTGGCCTTCTCAGCGCCCGCGAGAATCTCGCGAGCATCTTGGCGATGCTGGATGAACTTGATGGAGCTCGCGCGCTACAGGAATCGGTTCTCGAGTCGCGTGAGAGAACTCTACAGGAGGATGACCCGGCCGTGGTCGCCGCCCGGGGGAACCTCGCCGCGACCATGTTCATACAAGGCGACCTCAAGGAAGCCCGAGTGCTTCAGGAAGCCGTGCTTTTGGCGAGTACCCGGAAGTTGCCAGAGCACGATCCCAAAGTGCAGATAGCGCGCGGCAATTTGGCGATGACGGTGAAGGCGATGGGTAACCTTTCTCAAGCTCGCTCTCTGTTCGAAAGCGTACTCGAGTGGTCAGAGCGGTCCCTACCGAAAGACCATCCCAAGTTGCTCGTAGCTCGCGAGAATCTCGCCGGAACGATTGCTGACCAGGGTGACCTTGTCGGGGCCCGGTTGCTTCTCGAGAGCGTGCTCGAGGCACGCGAACGAGTCTTTCATACAGACCACCCCGACGTTCTCAGCGTGCGTTTGACTCTCGCGGCTTCGATGCGATCGCTGGGCGACCTAGCTGGTGCACGCGCACTCGAAGAGATGGTTCTCGAGGCACGCGAGCGGACTCTGCCGAAGGACCACCGGGATCTGTTTTTCGCTCGGCAAAATTTGGCGATCACCATGCGAATGCAAGGCGACTTCGCCGGAGCCCGCCTCCTCGAAGAGGCGGTTCTCGCGGAGGGCGAGCGAAGATTGCCGAAGGACCACCCAAGCCTGCTCGTTGCTCGCGCAAACCTCGCCCTCACCACTAAAAATCTAGGCGATTTCGAAGGTGCTCTCGCGCTCGAGGAAGCTGTGCTCGAGGTACAGGAGCGGAGGTTGTCCGAAGATCACCCCAAGCTGGTCATCGCTCGCGGAAACCTCGCAACTACAAAGAGGTACATGGGTGATGTCGCGGGCGCTCGCGTGCTCGAGGAGGCTGTGCTCAGGGCGCGCACGCGGACGTTACCGGAGGGACACCCCTACCTCCTTGCGGCTCGCCAAAACCTTGGTGCTTCTCTGAAGATCTTGGGTGAGGCGGATAATGCCCACGCGCTCGGTCTCGATCTCGCGCGAGGCATGCTCCGTCGCTTGGAGTTCATCTCTACCCTCTCTCTCCGGGAAGGGCGTGAAGCCACGGGCACCGAATTTGGTCGACATGTGTCCGTTCGATTCCTGACCGAGCCGCGAGATGCCGAACGGCCGGACACGATTCGCTTCGAGTTGGCGGAGACGCTGCGGGCGACGGCGAGCGCCGTGGGAGGAGGAACGGGTGAAGACGATCCGCGTCGTCTTGAACTCTCGAAATTGCGGATAGATCTGAACGACCTCGTTACCGGTGGACCAAACGCTGGACAGTCGTCCGAAGCCTTCGCAGCGGAGATCTCTAGGTTGACCTTTGAGCGCGACCGGCTCGAACGGGAGATTCGTGGCGAGCTCGCGTCGCGGGGCATTGTATCGGGCACGATTCGAGCCTCCGACGTTGCTCGTGCGCTCGGTCAGGGTGAGGCCGCGGTGGGATTCGTTCGGAATGAGAAGTGGATTCTCGATGCGGACACATTGCGGCCCCGCTTGGTGGGCGACGTGCTCTCCGCACACGTGCTGTTTCCCGATAGTTCGTTCATCGAGTTGGAGCTTGGTACTGCAGAGGAGCTCAAGGCGCTTGTCCATGCCTGGCGTTCCGCACTCGGCAAGCCAATCGCGTCACGGGCTGGGTTGTCCGTTCCGTCCGGCACCCGCGGCGTAACGGCTGTCGAGGCTGGAGAAGGCCACGAGCGAGCTTCTGGCGATGCGCTAAGAGTGCGCATACTCGACCCGATCCTCGATGCGTTGAGGCAGGAGACTTCCACTCTTTACGTGTGCCTCGACGACTTCATGCACCTCGTACCACTTGGAGCTCTACCGCTGGGTACTGAGGGCGACGATCAGCGCGTTCGAGACTGCTTCGAGATCATGAACGAGGTCTCGTTCGCCCGATTGATTCGCGCGCGGCCGTTGCCGACAGGCGAGCCGGCACTCCTTGCGACGGGCGGCGCGGACTTCGGCGCGGTACCGGCCGCACGACTCGAAGTGGCGCCCACCGTGGCTGAGAGTTCGAGGAGCGGGTTCGAAGGTTTCGCACAACTGGGGGAGACGCGGCGCGAGGTGGAAAGTATCGGCGCTTTGTTCGATCAGCAGTTTGGTGAAGGCCCGGATGATGAGCGCACTGTGCTGTTGACGAAAGAGTACGCGACGAAGGCCGCGTTCCGTGAAGCTGCACCGGGCAAGCGGTACTTGCACCTCGCAACACACGGGTGGTTCGAACCGGAGACAATTAAATCGAGGCTCGACGAGGAGCCTGTTGGCGAAACACTCTGGTCCCGTCTCGGGGCGAATGAGGCGGTAACGGGACTCGCACCGATGACTTTGTGCGGGCTCGCGTTCGCCGGAGCGAATCACGGTCGCGACTCGCTCGGTCGCATGCCTGGCATCATGACCGCGGAAGAGCTCGTCGGCATAGACCTCTCCGCCTGCGAGCTCGCCGTGCTCAGCGCCTGCGAAACGAACGTCGGCATCAGCCGCGCGGCTCAAGGCGTGCAGTCACTTCAAGCCGCACTGCACGCCGCCGGCGTGCGCACGGCGATCACGTCGCTGTGGAAGGTCGACGACGTTGAGACACGCCACCTGATGGAGCTCTTCTACGCCTACCTGTGGGTGGAGAAGCTGCCGAAGGGCGAGGCCTTGTGGAAGGCGCAGTGCGACCTGCGCGAGAGCGGCGCGCCGGTGCGGGATTGGGCGGGCTGGGTGCTGTCGGGCGATCCCAACTGAGGCCTCTTTTCGACACTACCGTCGGGAGACGGATGCTTGTGGATTACATGCGGCGCCAAGTCTGCGCCGTTCGGCCACTTCCGGCGATTCGGTCTTCGGCTCTAATTCGCGGTCGCGCGCGATCGCCGAGGTCTATGCCAGCGACGACGCGAAGGAGAAGTTCGTGAACGACTTCGTCGCGGCTTGGGACAAGGTGATGAACCTCGACCGCTTCGACGTCTGAGTCTCTGCGCCAATGAGGAGCCCTGCTCCTCGAGCACCAACCACCGCTCAGCCTTCGGGTTGGCGGTGGTTGCGTGTCGGGGCTCTTGCCGGCAACTCCCGTGTTCGACTCGAACCGCGGCGCGGAGCCCCAAGCCGGACTCCGAGAGGGCCGCAATCGCCCCGCGGGCCCGCTGAAGTTTCGCATTCGCCGCACCGGCGCTAGGATCTCGCCCCCGCCGGTCCGCGGCGCCCACCCGTTTCCCAACCCGAACACCGCCCCATGAAGTACTTCGTCAGTCTCGCGCTCTCACTCACTCTCGTCTCCTGCGGCTCCCTGACCAACAGCGTCGACTGGGTCGACTACGGCGACGACCCGCTGCAAAACCCGGACTACCTGAACGACATGACGGATGCCGGAACTCCCGGCGCCGAGCACGAGGCGCTCGCTGCGCGCGCCGGCTCCTGGACCGTCGCGGGCCAGATGTGGATGGAGCCCGGCATGGACCCGATGCCGATGAACGCGTCGGCCAAGTTCGACGTCATTCTCGGCGGCCGCTACACGACCGAGGAGTTCAAGAGCGACTTCATGGGCATGCCCTTCGAGGGACGCCTGACGATGGGCTACGACAAAGTCACCAACCGGTACTGGAGCCTCTGGTGCGACAGCGCGAGCACCGGCTACTGGCTCGCTCACGGCACGGAGACCACTCCCGGAAACATCGAGCTCCACGGAACCGCTCAGGACATCCTCACGCCGAACGGCCGGCCGATGCGCATGACCATGACGGCCAACGCCGACGGCACGCACACGATGCGGATGTACGACACGCGTGCCGGAGTCGACGAGTACATGTCGATGGAGCTGGTCTACTCGCGCGAGTAGGCGGACGAACGCAGGCGCACTGGAAGGAGCAGTGCGCCTTGCGCGAGATCGGTCCTTACAGAGCTCGCTTCTCGGCGCGATCGTCGAGGGGAGGCAATTCGTGAAGTGCTTCCGGCGCGAAGTCCGCACCATTCGGCCACACAACGGTGCCACAAGCAGGATCCACGACGATGCGCGCAAAGTAATTTGGATCGAGCAGTGGCTCGAAGACCGGCCCGAAAAGAAGTGGGCGTAAATCGACGACCTTCTCGAGGCCGTCGCTGAACCGGAGCCTCAAAGACCAGGGCCCGCAGACTTCGGATTCGAGGATGTGAAGAACCGCCGTCATTCTGGTTCTCATTATCAATCCAGAGGAGGGATTCGCACAAGCTCTCTGTGTTCACGACCCAGCTCTGACCCGCTGCGAGGCTCGACGCCATAACTTAAACCTGCCGGTCCCTGGCTCCAATCAACGACCCAGCTCTCCCACGGGCTCCGACGTTGGCGCAGCTAGGGCTGCAGCACGAGTTCCACGGCGTTGCTGGTGAAGCCGATCAAGCACGAGGATCCAAACGTTGAGGAATCTGCCTGTCACTTCGATGGAAGCGGCTGTCCGAAGATTGCTTGCCATTCCTCTTCGTCGTAGTAGTCGGACGCACCTGCAAGCCACTCGGGCGGCGCTTCCCGGAGAACTCGTTCCGGTCCAAGGAAACGAAGGATGTTCCCTTCGATTGAATCGTAGCCACCCGTTTCGTCTTGATTCTCCAGCAGCCAGATCGCTTCGCCCGGCTGCAAATAGAAGGGAAAGATTTGGAGGAAACCCCTGATGATTTTTCTGGCTTCGGGGGCCGTGATGACTTCGGCATCGGCGGACTGTAGAAAGTGCTGATAAGGATCGCGCCCTCCGTACAGCCGCAGGCGCGCTACTTCAGCGCGGAGCTGTTTAACCTCAAAAGCGAGTGCTTTATTCTCCGTGGAAATCTCGGCACAAGGATCCGAGCCGACATCGTCAGTAAGGGGCGCTGGCGCTGCATCGGCAACTGCATGTTGTGCAACGGGCGAGGGCACTCTCTCAATGGCGACCGGCTCAACTTCGGGGGAGAGAACAGCTGATGATTGGTGTTCGACCGGGCTGACAGTGAAGTCCGCATAACTTACCGGGCGCGACGGATCTGTGTCCCTCCACGCAACCCACGCCGTAACGCCAACAATGAGAGCGATTCCGATGGTTATTGCTTTCTTCATTGATGGGGCGCAGGCGTGAGCTTTTCTTGGCGGGATCTACTACTTGGGAATGATGACCGATGAACCAGAGCCACAAAAACGATCTGATCTCCACCGGCTGCAACGATGTCCCCAAAGCGCATGGTGGTCAGTATTGGCCAGGAGATCGAGACCAACGGGACTTTGTACGACTCTACGACAGTAACGACGAACAGAAGAACCGGATCATTTCGAAGGTCGTTGAAGCTCTGGATCCGACGGTGTCAGCCGAAGAACGAATCGGCGTTGGAAGGAGTAAGCTCAAAGGCACAGGGCTACTTGATCTTACGGAGTATGGCAGGGACGTTCATGCAGAGATGGAAGCGCTCTTGTCTGCTGCACGAATGGGAAAGAGCACCGTGGGCGCCACTCTTTTTTCGACGACTTTTCCGTGTCATAACTGCGCCAAGCACATCGTTTCGGCGGGCATTAATCGGGTGGTGTTCATCTTACCCGAAGAGTAAGGCAGATCAACTTTACTACGACTCGATCGAGATCGAACCCAGCAGCAGTACGGACCTGGTTCCGTTCGAGGCGTTCATTGGAGTCGGGCCGCGGCGATTCTTCGATCTATTCTCCATGCGACTGTCATCAGGGCGGCCGACACACCGGAAGGACTCCCAATCGGGAAAGGCGCTGGAACCGAGGGCTATAATGAGCGTCCGTACTCCAGAACCAATACACTCACTCGAGGACCTTGAAATCACGGCTGCCAACAAGATCGATGCAGTGATCAAAGGTATGAAACAAGAAGAAGGACATAGCGATGCCGACGAAGCCTGATCAAGGGAATCACCGCGTGCTCGAAACGATTCGGAAAAGCGTGAGTGAGTACCGAGGGTGGAGCACAGCTAAACAGCGCGAGTGCACACAGTACATTGCCGACTCTGCGCGTTCCGAACCCAGAATGAGCTCAAAAGGTAAGCAACCGGCTCCCCAGGCAGGGCAGGTCAAACCACGCCGTTCGAATCGGTAGGCTCTCAGTTCGAGAGCAACGCCCGCTCGACCCTGTCGAACCACTTCTTGTGTTCTTCGTCGTTCGCCATTTCTTCGAGGGCGCGTTCGAGGTAGGGGCGCGCCTCCTCGGTTCGGCCGGCGGCGTGGAGCATTAGGCCGTAGCGGGCTGGGTAGACGCGGCGGGAGCCGGAGGACTCGGGGAAGACGGCTTCGATTTGGGGGACGTAGGGCTCCATCAGGGTGCACGCCTCTTCGGGGCGGCCGGTAGAGACGAGGACTTCGGCGAGGTTGCTGGCGGCGGTGACTTCGAGGGCGCTGCTCTCTCCGAAGACGGCCTTGGCGTTGTCGACGACCGAGCGGAGGGCGGTTTCGGCCTCGGGGTAGTGCTCGTGCTTGAGGCGTGCCATGCCTTCGCCGACCAGGAGGGTCAGGGTGAAGCGACTCTCCAGGCCGTGGTGTTGAAGTGAGGCGTCGATCGCGAGGCGTCGGAGTTCGGCGGCTTCTTCGCTCTGGTCGTGGTCCTCGAGGAAGTGGGCCAGGTTGTTCTGGCCGATGAGGATGCTGGGGTGACCTTCGGGGAGGATGCGGAGCTTGGTGCCGAGGAGCTCGCGGAAGATGCGCTCGGCGTCGTCCTCGCGGCCCGTGTCTTCGTAGATGCCGGCGAGGTTGTTGAGGGTCGCCATGGTGCGCGGGTGATCGGCGCCGTGCAGCTCGCGTTGGGTTGCGGCGATGGACTCGAAGAGAGTCAGGGCTTCCTGTTCCTGGCCGATGTTGGACAGCAGGACGGCGAGGTTATTGCGGACGCGCAGGCTGTCCTCGTGGTCGGGGCCCATGTCGAGAGAGGTCGCCCGCTCGAGGTCTCGCAGGATCGGCTCGAGCTCCTCCTTCGACGCGATGTCGGTGAGCATGGCCGCGAGGTTCGAGAGCGCGAGGCGCGTGTGCTCGTGGTCGGGTCCGAGCTCTTCCTTGAGACCGTTGTAGGTCCAGGTCATGAGCTCCTTCGCTCGGTCGTAGTCGCCGTCCTCGGCAATCGCGGGGCCGAGCGTCATGGCGAGGCGCAACGAGTGCATGTCTCTCTCGCCGTAGAACTCTTGGGAGAGCTCGAAGGCGCGCTCGAGTTGGATTCGCGCCTGTTCGAACTCGCCGATCGACCAGTGCGCGGCTCCTACGATGCTGCGTAGCTGAACCTCGACGCGCGGTAGACCCTGGCTCGCTTCTTCCACGCTGTCCGTGGCTTGCTGGAGCACCTCCCGAACGATTGCGGTGTCGCGACCGTCGGCCATGGCGGGGTCGATGCTCTGGAGCAAGCTCTCGAGGAAGTCGGCGACGGCGGTGGCGCGAACGAGCTCCTCCTTGGTCGTGGCTTGGGCTTCCTGGGCTTGGATCTTCGCGACCTCGGCGATGCGGGCCTGCCTCGTGGAGACCACGGTGCCCGCGATGAGGATGAGGAAGATGGCGGAGACGGCGAGCAGAGTGGTCCAGTTGCGCCGCACGAACTTGCCCGCGCGATAGCGCAGCGTCGGCGGGCCGGCTTCGACGACCTCCCCATCGAGGTAACGCTCGAGGTCGGCCGCGAGGAAGCCGATCGAGTCGTAGCGACGGTCGCGATCCTTCTCGAGACACCGCATCACGATCCAGTCGAGGTCACCGCGCACCTCGCGCATCGGCAGGTGGCGGCGCTCCGGCGCGGCACTCGCACTCGTGGAGAGTCGCGTACTCGGACGCACCGGCTCCTCCTTCGCGATCTTCTCCTGCAAGGAAGCGAGGTTGGAGTCCGACAGGTCGAGCGGTTGCCGCGTGGTCAGCAGCTCGTACAGGAGCGCTCCGACCGAGTAGACATCCGAGCGCGTGTCGATGTCGGCCGACTCTCCGAGCTGCTCCGGACTCATGTAGCCCGGCGTTCCGATCATCTGATCGACGCGCGTGTGGATGGTCGCTTGTGACAAGCGCCCGCCGATGGCCTTCGCGATGCCGAAGTCGATGATCTTGGCCTGCGCCTTGCCGTCTTGCTTCACGACCAGGACGTTCGACGGCTTGATGTCGCGGTGGATGACGCCCTTCTGGTGAGCGTGCTTCAACCCCTCGCAGGTCTGGACCTCGAGGCGCACGCGCTCGCGCGTTCCGAGGTGGCGCTCCTCGCAGTAGTCGGTGATCGTCGAGCCATCGACGAGCTCCATCGCGAAGTAGGGACGCCCGCGCGGTGTCGTTCCGGCCTCGTAGACCTTGGCGATCGCGGGGTGATCCATGAGCGCGAGCGCCTGGCGCTCGGCCTCGAAACGGGCGACGACCTCGCGCGAGTTATGCCGGCCTTGAGGACCTTGATCGCGACCAGGCGCTTGAGCGGGCGCTCCTGTTCGGCGAGCCAGACGTTTCCGAAGCCCCCGATACCGATCTCTTCGACCAGCTTGTAGGCGTGGAAGGTCGCGCCGGGCCGGAGCTCGTCGGTCTCGGCCGGAACGACCGGCGGGATCTCGCCGAGCGCGGAGCTGGCGTCGTCTTGGGCGCGCAGGAGCGCGGCGACACGGGTCTGGAGCTCGGGGTTCTCGGAGCAGGCCTTTTCGGTGAAGTCCTCGCGCTCCCCGGGAGGGAGCTCGATCGCATCCGTGAAGACCCCTTTGGCTCGACGGACCACGGCGGCTAGCTCGGGTCCTCGGCCTCGAGCGTGTTCATCGCGTCGTCGATGGCGAGCGCTTGCTCGGCGCCGAGTTGAACGAGCGACTCCGCGGCGCCGAGCGTGACGCACGGAACGCCGTTCCCCCGCTTCTCACTCTTCGCGCGTCGCGCGTGGTCGATCAGGATGCGACGCATTGCTTCGGCCGCCGCGCCATAGAAGTGCCCGCGTTCGCGCCACTCCACTTGATGGTCGTTCGACAGCTTCATGTAGGCCTCGTGCACGAGTGCCGTGGCCTGCAAGGTGTGGTCCGAGCGCTCGCGCGCCATGCGATTCTTCGCGAGCACCTTGAGCTCGTCGTACACCACCGCGAGCAAGTCCTCCTCGTTCGCGCCGGAGCGCAACATCTGAGTGAGGTCCTGGCGGTTCTCGGTCATGCGGTCCTTCCGCGCCACAGAGGAGCGAGTCGGGCGGCGGAGCTCTCCTCGGTGCGCTTCGTCGATCAAGATTAGCATTGGGTCAGTTCCTGGGTTGAACGGGGCGGTTCTGTAGAGACCCGCGCAGAACCAGTAGCGGAACTGCCAGGAGGGCGGCTTTCGGCCGAGCGAGAGGCCGCTCGAGAACTTCAAGCCCTGTTGTCGCAGCACTTTAGGTCCGGAAGGTCAAATGCCTTGGCAGTCCGAAGGGCCGATCTGCGCGAGGTCCATCAAGCACCGAAGTGGCCAACCCAACGGGGGTCTGCCACAGACGGAGCAGCCCTCGCCCAGAGACTCGAACCATGAAGAAAGCACTCGTACTCCTCTACGGCCTCACGTCGTACGCCCTGTTCTTTGGCCTCTTCCTCTACATGATCGGCTTCATCGGAAACCTGGTCGTTCCGGTCTCCGTCGATGTCGGACCCGAAGCGCCGTTCGGCACGGCGGTCCTCATCAACGGCGCGCTGATCCTGCTCTTCGGATTGCAGCACAGCGTCATGGCTCGCCCCGGCTTCAAGCGGGCCTGGACGAAGATCGTTCCCAAATCGATGGAGCGCAGCACCTATGTGCTCGCCTCGACCGTCGCGCTCGCCGCACTGATGTTCTTCTGGCGCCCGATACCCACGGCCATCTGGGACTTCACCGGCACCCCCATGGAGACCGTCGGTTGGGCCGCGTTCGGTTTCGGGTGGGTGTTCTTGCTAGTCCCGACGTTCCTCGCGATCCACGGCGACACCTACCGCAACTACGAGGACTCGGTCCCGTCGCTGGTCCCCTGCCTGCGCAAACCCGACGCGACGGCGCAACCGACGAGCGCAGCCTAATAGGCTGATAGATACGGAATTCGGCAGAATTCACGAGCTGGTTGGAGTCGCGCAGATGGCTCTGACCAGCTCTCTTACATTCCTTTCGGAGGTCACGGAACTTAGACGTGGAAAAGGGGTCGACTCACTAGGGCCTGCGGCTACGGTGCTCGCTCGTGGGTTACTTCTCGCACATCATCTTGGCCCTCGCGACGGTCATCGCTGCCGATGCGGGGTTGCAGAGCGGTTGGCGCGCTCCCTGGGCGCTGCTGCTGCTCGTTCCGATTCCGCACCTCCTGGCGGGGTGGATTCGCAATCGGTCGATGGTCGGCAAGTTTCGAGCGGTTGCGAGGGGGACGCGCGTGCTCACGTTCATGCCGGTGATCCTGCAGGCGATCGCGGTGAGCGTGCTGGGTTGGACGGAGCTCGCGTCGGAGTGGATCGGCGACGAGCGCGCGCACGCCGAACTTCCCGAGCTCGCGATCCTCATCTCGCTGCTGCCCTTCATTGTGTTCGAGTTCATCGCGATCGACGCGCGCTCGCGGCTTTTCGCACTGCTGGCGAGCGACATCGCGCGTCTTCGGAACTTCCAGTACCGCATGTTCCTGTCGGGGCTCGTCCCGATCGTGATCTACATGGCGCTGGCCGGTGTGCTCGCCTTCGACCCGGTCCTGCGCGCCACGATCGAGGAGATCGAGCTCTTCCACGCGCTGTTCGCGCTCGTGACGCTGACCATCTTCGCGCTCGCGCTGCCGGCGATCCTGCGCAACACCTGGGAGACGGCGCCGCTCACGGAAGGCGTTGCTTACAGCGTGCTGACCGATATCGCCAAGCGCGCGGGCTTCGAGTGCAAACGCCTGCTCGTCTGGAAGACGGGCAACCAGGTCTCCAACGCCGCCATTCTCGGCTTTCACAAGAGTCAGCGCACCGTGCTCTTCTCCGACTCACTGCTCGCAGAGCTCGGGCCGCGAGAGCTGGCGGCCGTGTTCGCGCACGAGATCGGCCACGCGCGACGCAAGCACGTGCCGATCTTCGCCGCGTGGACTCTGGCGTTCTTCCTGCTCGCCGATCTCGCGTTCTCCGAGGTCGGAAGCAGCGAGGACTGGATCTGGATCTCGCAGGCCGCCGCGCTGGTGCTCGCGTGGTACCTGGGCTTCGGCTACCTGTCGCGGCGCTTCGAGCTGGATGCGGATCTCGAGAGCTTGGAGATCACCGAGGATGGGGAAGCGCTGATCAACGCACTCGAGAATGTGGGCGGAGTGCACGCGCGCAATCGACCGAGTTGGCGACACTTCAGTACGGCCAAGCGAGTGTTGTTCATGCGCGCGCAGATGAACGACCCGGGCGTGGGCCAGCGACTGCGCACGAACCTGAAGTGGTGGACGCGCGCCGGAGCTGGTCTCTTGGTCGTGGCTGTGGTGCTCCAGCTGATCGGGATGAGCTCGAGCTGGAACGCGAACTGGATCTCCGCGGATCTTCGATTGGGGCGCTATATCGACGCTCAATCGCGAATCGAGGGGTCCGGTGTGAAGGAGGAGCTGGCCGAGCTGGTCGTGCTGGCGGCCTCGAAGGCGGATGCGGAGGGCGCTCTCTCCCCCACCGAGTTGAGCGAGCTCGCCGAGGATGCGTTGCTCGAACACGATGCGGTTCTCGCGATCTCATGGCTCGAGCTGGCGGCGCGCCGCGGACTCATGCCGGCCTCCAAGGTGTATGAAGAGCTGCGCGCGGCCTTCGCGGAAGCAGAGGACGATGAGCAGGCCAAACTCGCGATGCAGGCTGCCGCCCTCGGCTTGCAAGAGACGGAGTAGCGCGTCGCTCGCGCCTACTCGTTCTCTCTGAGGAGCGCCCGGCCGACGCCGCCGACGAGTCGCTTGCGCGCCGGAACCGACATCAGTCCGAGCTCGCGACCGATGTTCGAGACGGTTCCGAGTCCGAGAATCGCCCACGCCACCGAGGCCGGATCGACGGTGGCCGTCGTCCCGGCGAGCTCGTGGTGCGCGCTGACCTGTTTCTGAACGAAGCGCTGAAACCGCCCGTAGAGGCTCTTCAGAGCATCTTTGATCAGGGGCTCGTCCGTCTCGGAGAGGCCGGCGAAGACGATTCGGTAGAGGCCGAACTCGCCCTGGTGAGTCGACTCGTAGTCGAGGATGACTTCAGCAGGGCTCGCGTCTTCGTCAGCGTCTTCGAGCAGTCGCGTCCAGGTCTCCTCCGAGAACTGGTACACGTAGTCGAGGGCCGCGACGAACATCGCTCGCTTGTCGGGCCACAAGCGGTAGAGGATGTTCTCGCGGACATCGCAGCGCGCCGCCAGCTCAGCTGTGGTGGTGCGCCGATAGCCGAACTCGGCAAAGGTCGCCGCCAGGACGGGGGCGAACTCGAGCCGGCGTTCGATGCTCTGGTTGGGTCTGGGCATCGAGGCGGATCAGTGCTTGTCGAGCTCTTCGTCGGAGATGGGCTCCGTTGCCACGAGCTCTTCGATGACCTTCAGGGTCGCCTCGTCCGGATTGAACAAGGCCGCCAGCTCGTCGGTAATGTCCACGAACTCCGCCTTCGGATCGGTGTAGGTCATGACCCACTTCGAGACGATCAGCTCGACGCCCGTCTCCTTCGCAAGCGGGGGCAGCTTGTGCCGAACCAAGTCGAGGATGCCCTCGACGCTGGCCGTTCCGAAGCCCTGCTTGTGGATCTTCGCTTGAATCTTCGGTCCCTCCGCTTTGAGGAGCGCGATGGACTTCTGGTCTCCCGACTTCATCGCCTTCTCGAGGCTCGCTTGAAGCTGCTTCATGCGCTTGTCGAAGCGATTCGAGCGAACATAGGCGACAGCGATCGCGCGCGAGTCGAACGTTCCGACGACGGCGGTGG
>Ga0316209_1000848_pt1 | contig 41473 bp, 39 predicted proteins | sample 6monopyrite_MG_FD_204945 | JGI IMG/M metagenome (GOLD analysis project Ga0316209, IMG submission 204945) | Microbial mat bacterial communities from mineral coupon in-situ incubated in ocean water Damariscotta River, Maine, United States -... | ecosystem: Environmental > Aquatic > Marine >...
TCAAACCGTCAAAGCAAATGCTAGAGGCTATCGCTCATTCAATGGTTTCAGAAACAGCATACTTTTTTATTGTGGTGGCCTGAATATGGTACCGTGAATGTTACACAGATCTACGAAGAGCCATCTTAACAGTATTTCATAATTTTCAGCGGTCTTGGACTGCAAGCTGACGATAGGCTGGTAGAGTAATTTGAAGCGGTTCTCTTTGAGCGCGAGCTGGATGTGTTTAGCTGGCTTTTGTTCATCATTATTGTCCTCGACCTGATCGCTATCACTGGTGTTAAAGAGACGCGCTTGATTAACACCCGCAATGGCTGCTTCTTTACAGGCCAATTGAGCGGTGCTGATGAGTAATGACACGTTGTTGATATGCTCGCTGCTGCTGGCAATACCAATATTTAATGAAACGTGAGGCATCTCTGTCCCCGCGACATTGATGTGATGGTTTGCTACTGCATTACAGATGGTGTCTGCAAGGGGGGTGAGTTGTTTAACGCCGGATTGCTGTAATAGTGCGGTGAAGTTAGTGTCATCAAATCGGGCAAGGAGGGCGCTACCGGGAATGTGCTCGCTGATACAGTTGGCGATATCAGCGATGATTAAGTCGGCGGATGCCGCTCCCACATTGGCGATGAGTTCATCGATTTTATTGAGCTTGATATAAAGTAGGCTCAGGCATGAGTGATCATCGGATGGCTGTAGTTCAAAAATATGTTCAGACTCGGCGAGAAAATATGGTTTGTTGTAAAGGCCAGTGAGCAGGTCTTTTTTATTGGTTATCGGTTTTGCCGCTTGTGGTTTTATTTCAGTGGTATTTTTTGTTTGCAGTTTATGGAGCAGACGATGTTCTGAAAGCACTGCTACAGTGCGTTTTACGATGAGTTGTAAATGTTTTTGATGTTGTAATGAGATGAGGTTATTGGCGCCATCCAGTAACGCTTGCAGAGCTGTTTCGCTGGAGAGTTCATCGGTTAAAAATAACAGCGGGCTGTCGGCATTGCATGCCTGCAACGCAGCGATAATCTGCTTAATATTGACGTTCTCAAGCGGGTTACAGTGGATGATTAAATCCCATTTCTGTTTGGTGAACGCCTGATTTAAGGTTGCCTGATCTTTGGCATTTTCATAGGTGATCGAGAGACCGCAGTGGACGATCAATTTCAGGCATTGTGTCCCTTCTGTTTTTGTCGCGCCAAGCAGGAGCAATTTAAGAGGCTGTGCTTTATTGCCAATTGTCTGGTTGTGGGTACTCACTGGCTGTCCTTAATTAGTATTGTATTAATGCATTATTCATCCATCGCCGTAGGTAGTATCGGTTGCAGCTGTTAATTACTTTATATGGAATTAAGCGGGAGTAATGTTTTGCCGGATGCACCGGCCTGTTCCTGTACCAGCCTCGGGACAAGATAACCGGGTAGTTTTGCATGTATTTCATCAAAAATAGTAATAGCACGCGCCAGGGGGATATCGAAATGGGCAGTGCCCTGTGCTTTGTCGAGCAGATGGAGGTAGTAGGGGTGCACGCCGCTGGCAAAGAGTGCTTCGCTGAGCGCGATCAATGTGTTGCTATCGTCATTGACCCCATGCAGTAGCACGCTCTGGTTGAGCAGGGTGATGTTGGGCACCGTCTGGAGCCGTTGCAGCGCTTGGTGAAGATCTTTATCAATTTCATTGGGGTGGTTAATGTGCACAACGACCACCGGTGAGAGCCGGCTACTGCTGAGCCACGTGATGAGTGAGTCGCAAATGCGCTCTGGAATCACTACGGGGAGGCGGGTGTGTATGCGCAGCCGTGTGAGGTGGGGGATCTGATCGAGTCTGTTGGAAAGTGCCGCGAGGCGCTGATCGCTCAGTGCGAGGGGGTCGCCGCCACTGAGGATCACTTCGGTGATGCTAGTATCTTGTTCGATGTAGCGGATCGCCTCATCCCACTGGTTGGCGGCGGCGTTTTGCTGCTGATAAGGGAAGTTGCGCCGGAAGCAGTAACGGCAATGGACGGCGCAGGCGGCCGTGGTGATCAGCAGTGCGCGGCCGTGATACTTGTGTAGCACTCCCGGCGTCTCGCTGGCATCGAGATCACCCACTGGGTCGTCGAGATATCCCTGGGTCAGCGCATTTTCCTCGCTCAGTGGCAGTACCTGACGTAATAATGGGTCATCAGGGTCGCCCCGCTTCATTCTCGCCACAAAGCTGTGAGGGACGCGTAGCGGGAACTGATCGCTCCCATTAAAAATGGCGGGCAATTGTGCGGGTGTGAGTGCAAGGGCGGCCAGCAGTGCTTCAGGGGTGCGGATGGCACCGGCCACGGCCTGCTGCCAGGGTGGCGTTGGCTGAGGCGACGGGTATTGGGAAAGCGGTAATATTGAATTCATTTTACAAGTTTAGTGTAGTTACGTTTTATTGGTAAAGGATTGTTGTATACAATAGCGTGCTTATGCTTATTTAAGAGACTGGATTGAAAATGGCGACACATAACACCAATGATTTTAGGAGTGGCCTGAAACTGATGATTGACGGTGATCCCTGCTCGATTATCGAAAATCAGTTTGTAAAACCGGGTAAGGGGCAAGCCTTTTGTCGGGTGAAGCTGCGTAACCTGAAGAGTGGGCGTGTCTATGAACGGACCTATAAGTCCGGGGAGTCGGTCGAAGCGGCGGATGTGATGGATACCGAGATGGAGTACCTCTATTCGGATGGTGAACAGTGGCATTTTATGGAGCCGACCACGTTTGAGCAACATGCGGTGAGTGAAACGGCGATGGCGGATACGGCAAAATGGTTAAAAGGGCAGGAAACCTGTCTGGTGACACTATGGGATGGTGTGCCATTGTCAGTCGCGCCCCCTAATTTTGTCGAACTGGCGGTGAGCGATACTGATCCTGGTGTGCGTGGCGATACCTCTGGCGGCGGCGGCAAGCCTGCGACACTGGAGACTGGCGCGGTGGTGCGTGTGCCGCTGTTTGTGGATATTGGTGATCTGCTAAAAGTCGATACACGTACTGGAGAGTATGTCTCCCGCGTCAAGAACTAGCGTGAGTGATGATTGGCGGCCAACGGCGTCGATCGAAAATATCCGTCTGCGTGCCGCGCTATTGGCTAAGACCCGTGCGTTTTTTGCGGCGCGCGATGTGCTGGAGGTCGAGACGCCGCTACTTTCTGCGGCGACGGTCAGTGATCCTCATCTGCAAAGTTTTACCACTCGATACAATGGCCCTGGTTTACCTGCCAATACACCACTCTATTTACAGACCTCCCCTGAAGTGGCCATGAAACGACTGTTGGCAGCGGGGAGTGGCTCAATCTATCAGCTCTGCAAGGCATTCCGAGATGGTGAAAGTGGCGCGTACCACAATCCTGAGTTTACGATGCTGGAGTGGTATCGGGTCGATTTCGACCATTTCATATTAATGGATGAAGTGGAGGCGTATGTCCAAAACCTGCTTGATCTCAAAGGTGCATTTGAGCGCGCTAGTTACCGCGCTATTTTTCAGCGCCATCTTGACCTCGATCCACATCTCGCTCCACTGGAGGTGCTGTGGCGCTGCGCTGTCGATGCTGAGATTGCGCACGAGTACGAAATTGATGCGCTGAGTCGAGATGGCTGGCTAGATTTGTTGATGACTCACTTGATAGAGCCATATTTGGGGCTTGAGCAGCCGTTGTTTGTCTATGATTATCCCGCCTCTCAGGCGGCGCTGGCGCAGATTAGAATCGAAGATGGGATCGCACTGGCAGAGCGTTTTGAGCTCTATGTCACAGGAATGGAGCTTGCTAATGGTTATCATGAGTTGCGTGATGCGGGTGAATTATTAAGTCGCAACGAAATTGATCGAGTGATACGACTGGCGAATGGGCAGGATTTGCCTGCCTGTCAACGCAGTCTGCAGGCAGCGTTGGAAGCGGGATTGCCAGCATCAGCGGGGGTCGCGCTGGGTTTTGATCGTTTGGTGATGTTGCACGCAACTGTGGACGTGATTGACGAGGTCATTACCTTCCCGGTTCAGAAGGCATAGCTTGCTGATTTAATTTAAAACAGGGGGAGTGATTTCATCGTCAGTATTTTTTACAATCTGAGGGCGCTGTGAAAGTCTAATGATGACTTGTTTTATTTAAATGATGTTTAATACGTTGTTATTAATGATGAAATTATACTTATTGATTATGTAGGTACGGAAATTGCTTAACATCTCATGGTAAGTTACTAGATGTACTCGTGTATAAAAAAGTGGAGGAAGTAGACATGGAGCAAAGATGGAGCCCGCGTTCGCGAGCCGACCTGGATGTTGATCTTTCTTTTCGTGGCGAAATACTCTCTGACTGTAAAGTCAGGGATATCGGCATGGGCGGTTTGTTGATAGAAGTTAAAAAAGAGTTTCCACGTGATACCGTGGTTGAGCTTAAATTTAAGCTTAATTCTGCTCTGGAGGGCACCAAACACCGGCTGCGAGCTACAGTAGCGCGGTCGGGTGATAACGGCTTGGGAATGATGTTCTGTGATTTTGATGCGGGTACATTCCGCTCGCTACAGGAGGTTTTGCGCTATGTGCAGGAACAGGAGTTATCCGACACAAGTAACGATATCAACGCTTCACAGATGCGGCATTAATACCTGTTAATGGAAGCGAGGCGTTGCCCCAATTGTACGGGGCAGTCCGCGTTTAATCGCGTATTCCACTGAATACTCTGTTCCGGGAATAGTAGGATAACCGTTGAACCCATATTAAAGCGCCCCATCTCCTCGCCGTGATCGAGCGTAATCTCTTTTTCAACTGCATTATCTTGATAGCACCATTTTTTGATTTCCCAATTGACCGTATCCGGGATGTTACCGGCCCAAACTGTCTCCATGCCGGCAACATTGAGTGCACCCACCATGACCATCGCCATCGGTCCCGCTTCTGTTTCAAACAGATTAACGAGTCGTTCATTGCGTGCAAAAAGGCGTGGTACCTGTTCACTGGCAAATTTACTGACACTGAAAAGGCGCCCCGGAATGTAAATCATTTTCTGAAGTTTACCCTGTAAAGGCATGTGAATACGATGATAATCTCTCGGTGATAAATAAATAGTGGCAAATGCACCGCGATGGAAGAGCGCGGCCATTTCTTTCGAGCCGCCGAGCAGTTCTTCAAGTGAATAGTCATGCCCTTTGGCCTGAAAGATACGCCCTTCGTCGCTAATGTTACCGAGCTGACTGATCGCACCATCGACCGGACAGGCAATGTCGCCAGGATTATTGGCGATGGGGCGCGCCTCAGGTTTGAGCGTACGGATAAAGAAACTATTGAAATCGGGGTAGGCACAGGGGTCTTCCTGCTGTGCGATACTCATATCCACATTGAAGGCGCGAATAAAGCGCTTGATCACGAAGTTTTTAAATGGCACAAAACGAATTCGTGTCACCCCTCGAACGCACCACGTGAGTAAATGGTGAGGCAGAATGTATTGAAGTAAAATGGAGACGTGATTAAGAAAGCGCAATGTTGATTCTTCTTTAAGTAAGTTGTGATCAGGACGGGTGCAACAGCAAAAACAGCCCGCTAGAATACGTGATGGCGAAAGGATCAGGCAAGCTTTACCATGACTAATGGAGGAATGTGTTGAAAGTCGAGATCGAGCAGCGTGTAAAAGCGATAGCGCACGCACTAATGAAACGCGGGTGGATGCTGGTGACTGCGGAGTCCTGCACGGGCGGTGGGGTCGCGCAGGCACTGACCGAGCTGGCGGGCAGTTCTGCGTGGTTTGAGCGCGGTTTTGTCACCTACAGCAACCGCTCAAAGGAAGAGATGCTGGGGGTGGATGCCGCTTTGATCGAGCGTCACGGCGCGGTTTCACTGGAAGTCGTCGAGGCGATGGCGCAGGGTGCTCGTAAGCATAGTGACGGCCAGGTAGCGCTGGCGATCAGCGGAATTGCAGGGCCATCCGGTGGCACGCCGCACAAACCGCTCGGGACAGTCTGTTTTTCATGGGCGATTGATCAAATTAACTTATCCTCTGAAGTAGTTGTTTTTAATGGAGATCGTTGCTCAATTCGAGCACAGGCCATTCACTATTCACTGCAAGGCTTAGCGCGTATCCTTGCGTCAACAGTGGCTACTGAATGACAGCTTCTCAGCGCTATTTTTAAGCCAAAAAACACGGGGCTAGGATGGCGTTGCTATCTATGTGATAATTTGCGCCAATATTTCGCTGCAGCCCGCGGGGGTAAATAATGCGATGATTAGCGAAGTAACAAGTTTTGAGTGTCATTTGATGGTTTTTAGCAGGGGATTTCACAATGGATGCAAATAAGCAAAAAGCGTTAGACGCGGCGTTAAGCCAGATTGAACGACAGTTTGGTAAGGGTTCAGTCATGCGAATGGGTGACGAAGGCGTTGCACGTGGTATTGAGGCAATCTCGACCGGCTCATTAGGGCTGGATATTGCGCTGGGCATCGGCGGTCTGCCGAAAGGACGAGTGATTGAAATCTACGGGCCTGAGTCCTCCGGTAAGACTACGCTGGCACTGCAAGTGGTTGCTGAGGCGCAAAAGGCCGGTGGCACAGCCGCTTTTGTGGATGCTGAGCATGCACTTGATCCTATCTACGCAGGCAAGCTGGGCGTCGATATCGATAATTTATTAGTCTCTCAGCCGGATACCGGTGAGCAGGCGTTAGAGATCACCGATATGTTGGTGCGCTCCAGTGCCGTCGATGTGGTGGTCATTGATTCGGTTGCCGCATTGACGCCGAAGGCCGAGATTGAAGGCGACATGGGCGATTCGCACATGGGCCTGCAGGCGCGACTGATGTCGCAGGCACTGCGTAAACTGACCGGTAATATCAAGCGCTCCAATACGCTGGTGATTTTTATTAACCAGATTCGGATGAAAATCGGTGTGATGTTTGGCAACCCTGAGACCACTACCGGTGGTAACGCGCTGAAGTTTTACGCCTCTGTGCGCCTCGATATCCGTCGTATTGGCGCGATCAAAAAGGGCGATGAAGTGGTCGGTAACGAGACCCGCGTCAAAGTGGTCAAGAATAAAGTTGCTCCACCGTTTAAGCAGGTCGAATTCGAAATTCTCTACGGAGAAGGTGTGTCGCGTGAGGGTGAGATCATCTCATTAGGCGTTAAAGAAGGATTGATTGATAAGGCGGGCGCATGGTACAGCTATAATGGCGATCGTGTTGGGCAGGGTAAAGAGAATGTCCGAACCTATTTAAAAGAGCATCCGGAGACCGCGAATGAGATCGAAAGCGCCATTCGAGAACGACTCCTGCCAACCACAACCGGTGAGACAGTAGATGATGGCGGAGTGGATACTTCTGAGGCGAAGGCCTGATTGATAATACAAAACGTACGCGGTTAAATATCGCCCAGGACGTTGCTAATAATAACGTGCTGGGCGTGCGTAAACGTGCGCTGGATCTGTTGGCGCGGCGTGAACATAGTGTTGTTGAATTGACCCGAAAATTGATTGATAAGGGTTTTGATGAGGTTTTTGTTCACGAAGCCCTCACTATATTAGTGAGTGATGGGTTACTGAGCGATGCGCGCTATGCTGAAAGTTATGTCCGTTTTCGCATGAGTAAGGGGTTTGGGCCCGTGCGTATTCGTGAAGAGTTACGTCAGCGTGGGGTGGATGCTGTGTTGATTGCAAGTTATGTCGATTTTCAAGCGCCATGCTGGATTGAAATTGCCAGAAAAGCGTGGCAAAAGCGCTTTGGTGGACAGTTTCCCGAAGAGATGAAAGCACGTGCAAAGCAGCTCCAGTTTCTGAATTACCGTGGTTTTACCACTGAACAGACAAAAGGTATATTTAAAGATATAGATTAGGTTTATACTCTCGCCGGGGAATATGCTGCAAACGCAAAATAAAACATAAAATAACGGAAGCGTAATATTAAATTTTTTGGAACGAATCGAGCCCGCAATAGTTTTAGCCAAGCTCGAGCGCCATATTAAAGTATAAAGAATCCCGATGACTTCAACAGCCGCATTAAGACAAAAATTTCTCGACTACTTTGCCGCACAAGGGCATCAAGTCGTGGCCAGTAGCCCATTGGTGCCGGGGAATGACCCGACCCTGCTTTTCACCAATGCCGGCATGGTGCAGTTCAAAGAGACTTTTTTGGGTCTAGAGTCGCGTGCGTATGCCCGCGCCACCACTTCACAGCGCTGCGTACGTGCGGGCGGCAAACATAATGACCTTGAGAATGTTGGCTACACCGCACGTCATCACACCTTTTTTGAGATGCTGGGTAACTTCAGTTTTGGTGACTACTTCAAACATGATGCGATTCGCTTTGCGTGGGAGTTTCTGACTCGAGTGCTTGAACTTCCCAGGGAACGCCTGTGGGTGACTGTTTATGATGAAGATGATGAGGCCGCTGAGCTCTGGCTCAATGAGATCGGTATTCCACCAGCGCAGTTAGTGCGCATTGGTGACAAAGCCGGCGGAAAGCGTTACGAAAGCGACAACTTCTGGTCGATGGGGGATACCGGTCCCTGTGGCCCCTGTACTGAGATTTTTTATGATCATGGTGCTGACGTCGCCGGTGGCCCACCGGGCAGTGCGGATGAAGATGGCGATCGTTATATTGAGATCTGGAATCTTGTTTTCATGCAATATAACCGTAGCGCTGACGGCACAATGACCACCTTGCCAAAACCATCCGTGGATACCGGCATGGGACTGGAGCGACTTGCCGCGGTGATGCAAGGGGTCCACAGCAATTATGAAATTGATCTGTTTGCTAATCTGATTCAGGCGATTGCAAAGGTCACCGCAACCACTGACCTTAAAAATAATTCGCTGCGCGTCATCGCGGATCATATCCGTTCCTGTTCATTTCTGATTACCGATGGTGTCTTACCCTCAAATGAAGGGCGCGGTTATGTACTACGGCGCGTGATTCGCCGCGCCATTCGCCACGCTTACAAACTGGGCGTGAATCAGACCTTCTATTTCAAACTGGTATCACCGCTGGTGAGTGAGATGGGCAGCGCTTATCCAGAACTTGCAAAGGCACAACCACAGATCGAGAAAATATTAAAGCTTGAGGAAGAGCGTTTTGCTGAGACGCTTGATCAAGGCATGAAAATTCTCGAGTCGGATATTGCAGGGCTTAAAGGCAAAGAGATTCCCGGCGCGACAGTGTTTAAACTCTACGATACTTATGGTTTTCCGGCTGATCTTACCGCTGATATTGCACGCGAACGTGATTTGACGATTGACGATGCTGGGTTTGAACGTGAGATGGCCGCTCAACGTAAGCGCGCCCGTTCTGCGAGTCAGTTTGGTGTGGTCTATTCAGATGCGATCGAGATCAATGAAACATCAGAGTTCACCGGCTACGAGCATCTTGAAGCACAGGCAACTGTGGTGGCACTGATCAGTGGTGAGGCGCAGGTCGCATCATTAAGTGCCGGCGAAGAAGGCATGGTGATACTCGATAGAACCCCATTCTATGCCGAATCTGGTGGGCAGGCGGGTGATCGTGGTCGATTGACTGCCGATGGCGTTGAATTTATGGTGAGCGATACTCGCAAACAGAGTGGTGTCAATGGTCATATCGGAAAGGTGACCGCAGGTGAGGTCAAAGTCGGTACGGTGCTGTCTGCCAATGTCGATCAAGCACGTCGGCAGTCAATCATACTGAACCACTCAGCAACCCATCTATTACACGCGGCATTGCGTCAGGTGTTGGGTGAGCACGTCACCCAGAAGGGTTCGCTGGTAGAGGCGGATCGCCTGCGTTTTGATTTTTCTCATTTTGAACCGGTCACTAAAGCGCAGATGCGCGCGATTGAACGTATCGTCAATGCTGAAATCCGTGCGAATAACGAAGTGCAGACGCGCTTGATGAATTATGACGCTGCGGTTGAGGCAGGGGCGATGGCACTGTTTGGTGAAAAATATAGCGACGAGGTGCGCGTGTTGAGCATCGGTGGTTTTTCAACCGAGCTCTGTGGTGGGACTCATGCCAAACGTGCCGGCGACATTGGCCTGTTCAAAATAATCCTCGAGACAGGCACTGCCGCCGGCGTGCGCCGCATCGAAGCGGTGACGGGTGAATATGCGGTTGCATGGCTGGAACAACTTGAATCTAATTATTCGGCTGTTTCAGAGCTGGTTAAGGGTGGGCGAGAAGATACCTTGGACAAGGTACAGCTGATGGCTGAACGTAGCCGCAAACTTGAAAAAGAGCTGGAGCAGCTCAAGGGTAAGCTCGCCAGCAATCAGGGTTCGGAGCTGGCAGCGCAGGCGATAGAGATTAACGGCATCAAGCTATTGGCAGCAAAGCTTGAAGGGGCCGATGCAAAAACGTTGCGCGATACGGTGGATCAGCTGAAAAATAAACTGGGGTCAGCAGTGGTTGTGTTGGGCGCGGTTGTCGGTGATAAAGTCTCATTGACCGCCGGGGTGACGCCCGACCTGATTAAACAGGTAAAGGCAGGCGAACTGGTGAATCATGTGGCGCAGCAGGTGGGCGGTAAAGGCGGAGGTCGACCTGATATGGCGCAAGCCGGTGGCACAGAGCCGGCTGGATTAGAAGGTGCATTGGCGTCAGTACAGGCGTGGATAGAAGAACGCATCGCGTCGAAATGATGTGATGGCGACGGAAACAAGATGAGCCTGATTGTACAAAAATATGGGGGTACTTCGGTCGGCAGTGTCGAACGTATCGAAAGCGTCGCGGAGCGCGTGATTAAATGGCGCGATCAAGGGGATCAGGTGGTTGTGGTGGTCTCGGCAATGAGCGGTGAAACCAACCGTCTGGTTGCGCTTGCCAAAGCGATTCAGGATCAGCCTGTACCGCGAGAACTGGATGTATTACTCTCGACCGGTGAGCAGGTGACGATTGCACTGCTCGCCATGGCACTGGAAAAACGTGGTTGTGCGGCACGCTCATATACCGGGCACCAGGTACATATTCGAACCGACAGCACTCATAATAAGGCGCGTATTGTCGATATCGATGATCAACGTATTCGAAAAGATCTGGATCAGGGGCGTGTGGTGGTAGTGGCCGGCTTTCAGGGCATGGATGAAGCGGGCAATATCACGACATTGGGTCGCGGAGGGTCAGATACCTCGGCAGTGGCACTGGCAGCAGCACTAAAGGCCGATGAATGTCAGATATACACTGACGTCGATGGTGTTTATACCACCGACCCAAGAGTGGTGCCTGAGGCACGACGTCTCAATCATATTACCTATGAAGAGATGCTGGAGATGGCGAGTCTTGGGGCAAAGGTATTGCAGATACGTTCGGTAGAATTTGCCAGCAAGTACAGCGTACCATTGCGCGTGCTCTCCTCATTTGAGGAGACTGACTGTAAGGTTACGGGGACATTAATTTCAGCTGAGGATGTGGAGATGGAGCAGGCATTAATTTCAGGCATTGCATTTAATCGTGATGAAGCCAAGGTCACAATGTTGGGTGTGCCAGATCAACCTGGTGTCGCGCATAAAATTCTTGGGCCGATTGCGGATGCCAATATTGAAGTCGATATGATTATCCAGAATGTCGCTGAAGATGCCACCACAGATTTTACCTTTACGGTGCATCGTAACGATTTTGATAAGAGTCTCGCGATAATGAAAGAGACCGCGAGTAAGCTGGGTGCACAGGAAGTCACTGGGGATGCCAGAATTGTAAAGGTATCGATTGTGGGCGTTGGTATGCGCTCACATGCGGGCATTGCAAGTACCATGTTTGAGACGCTGGCGAATGAAGGTGTCAATATTCGCATGATTTCAACTTCTGAGATTAAGATCTCAGTTGTCGTCGATGAAAAGTATTTAGAATTGAGTGTGAGAGCACTACATGAGGCATTTGGATTAGAACAATCAGCGTAACTTACTGTTTACCCCTTGTTTAGTTGTGATTGGCTCTTTGGGCAGTGATGCTTGATAAAGGCTGAATCAGGGAAATTCTATAGATAATTATAGCGTGGTCGATAACAAAGTAATACGAAGTTGATTGTTTTTAATAAGAAAACTTAAAGATTTTGGTAAGGAGACAATAATGCTGATTTTGACAAGGCGGGTGGGTGAAACCTTAATGATCGGCGATGAAGTAACCGTGACCGTACTAGGCGTACGCGGAAACCAGGTTCGAATCGGCGTTAACGCACCGAAGGATGTTACTGTTCATCGTGAAGAGATTTATGATCGTATTAAAAAAGAGCAATCAGACGAAGAGGCTGTTTAAGCAACCCAATCGCCTCTCTTTGTTATGTGATTATTTTCGATTGACTACAATTGAGACACAGGATGGAATGTGTTTTCGCCATTGAGAAAAAATAATGAGCTAAATTCCACATTTAGCTCATTATTTTTTTGGCACGAAGGCAAAAACTTGGTACTCTATGCGCTCCCTGAAACAAGGGTGTAAGAAACAGTCGAGTCGAGTGAAAACTTTGTTTGTCTGGGTAAATAAACGGAGAGATGGCCGAGCGGCTGAAGGCGCTCCCCTGCTAAGGGAGTATGGGGTTTATAGCTCCATCGAGGGTTCGAATCCCTCTCTCTCCGCCATATTAAGAACCACTGAAGGTTGTACTAGTGTCATTAGCAGGGAAAACTGGCCGGCTAATTGCCAAGGGACTTTGTTGCAATACATTATCAGGCCTTTTCTAATGCCGCAACACGGCAGTCATCGTTAAGCAGTTTTTAGCAATGACTCTGAACACTGAACACGCAGTGTACTTGTATTCATAAGCCACACATACCGGACGCCATTTGGGCTAATCTTCGCTTCGTAATTCAATTTAAGCTGAGCCGATACTTGGTACCTAGCCTCTAGTTTATCGGACAACACTAATACCCCCATATTCTTTTGTACTACCAAGTCCTCCATGGAAAACTTGGTCGGCTCAATAACTTCTGATACAGCCAAGTGACGACCCGCGAAGTAGGCAGCGAAAGCCGTCGTCGATGCTGTTTTTTATTATCTCTATTTTTTGCTTGGAAATGGAGTGTTTCAGCGTCTGTAGGATAATACTTACAAAATGAATTAGTGAGGACACTTTCAATCAAAACTCAATGCAGTAGCTCTTCAGCTAAATGAGCGACCACGTAAAACATTAGAATACGAGACACCGGCAGAGAGATTTAGCGCATGTGTTGCATCGACCGGTTGAAACCGCACGACACACCTGCCGTTCGACGCTAATAAGCTGAAGGTCAGCAATGGGTCGATCCCTGCATACCACTAACTATAACTGAATGACCGCAAGGAGGGGAGGGGATAGATCGTCAAAAAATAACCGCCTAGATTCTCATGAGTTGTTCACCTGGCTGGCGCTCGATGGCAACCGAGCCATCTTGAACTCGATAGGTTAGATAACAGAATTGTCTGGGATCAGAGAGTACCTGTGATTTGAAGATGGCATAAATAAGCCCATCTTCATAACGTGCAGATCGAGAGATTAAACCTGGGTGGCCATCATGATGAATTCGAGCACCCACTTGATGGGTCAGAAAATTACCGCCAGGGGCAGGATCAATCAGCGCTGGATGTTTTTTAAGCTTTGGGACGAAATCGAGCAACGCTGCATTACATCTGACAATATAAACTTTTCGCTCGCCGACGACGCCGTTAAGGTCACCCCATCCCGCATCTTCAAGTAAAACGCTTCGCCAGTGATAGACGGTCTCATAGATGCTTGTCTTTAATGAATCAGCGCCGTACCACACACCGAATGAACCATCGGAGTATCGTGTTTTAGACCAGTTTTCGAAGGGGTAGCTAATGGCCTCATTAAAAGCCGCTTCCTCAAAAGGCCGATCAATAATGGGGTGAGCTGAATCATAAGTATAAGGCTTTGAGGTCATCTCAAGATCAGTGGCGGCTTGCCAGCTTTCAGGCGAGTCACTTAAATCGTCATAAAGATCCTGAGATCCCCGCAAAGAGGCTATATTGCGATATATATCATCGTTGAAGTCATCAAGGGTAAGTCCGTCAAACACCCCATCCATTATTGGCCTCTGGCCTTATCCAAATAAGCTCGCACCATTAGAAGGCCAGGAAATCCCCATTCGTTGATGGCCTCAGTAGGCGTTCGCCCCTCGAATGCGCGGTTACGCTGTATCATCCAGGCATACGCCAGCTCACGATTATGGGGAAACAGTATGCGAAGTGATTTATGGATGCCTAGTAAAATACCGACACGCTCCAACAAATCACGATTCGGTGCTAACGGCTCTCCTTTACGGTAGCGAGTTAATGCACCACGATTAGTTCTAGATAATCCCAACAACCCTAATTGGTCTTCAGTGGGGAGTTTCCAGTGCTCAAATAGTTTCATCACCATTTTAGCCAGCTCAGATCGATCAGCTTTGCGTTCATCAAACTGTTGAATAGCCAACATAACATTCTCCTTAAATAACGAGGAATGTTGTAATAATAACATACTTTGTAATATATGCAACATAAAGACAAGGCTGCCGAGGTAAGATCAATAAAAACACGAATTATAAACTATTATATAATCAATGGCTTACTTCGAATAGTTCTTAATTTCGGAGGCTGTTGCGGTTGAATTTCTTTATATCTTCAGTAGCTTAGAGGAAATCAACGGATTCTAGTGTTGCGTTGACGTTAATCGCTTAATTTATTGCGTATATTGGTACCTATCATTGCAACACCTAATCTACAATAGGGCTAATAATCCCTCATTTTTTGCTAATGGTGTTGCGTGACGAGCTCAGTCAATAGTTAGCTCTTCAAATATAACTATTTGGCGGTCAATTTAACAGCTGGGAAATTATTCACTTATATGTTTGCGCGCTTAAGTTCGGATGATTACCATTCCGACATTTTCCCGTGATACATATCAGAGGCTTCTTAGTTAAATGCATTTTTTATCTGCACGATAGAACCTGTGATATTGTCTCTGGCTTCATTCTTAAGGGCCATAGCTAGTAGCCATTTGACACTGTCTGTACAGTTGTCGAAGGCCATGCCCTGAATTATCTGTTCATCGGTGACTTCACGGTATAGTCCATCACTACAGAGTAGATAGACATCATCACGGCACATTGTCTCGATCTTACAATCGACCTCCAGTTTATCTTCTGCACCAATAGCACGGGTAATCACATTGGCGATGCTGCTTGTGTCGGCTTCATCGGGCTGTAGCTGGCCCTTATCGATGTAGTCTTCGATCATACTATGGTCTTTAGTGAGCTTTTCCAGTGACCCGTTTCGTAAGCGATAGATGCGGCTGTCGCCAACCCACAGAAAGGCGCATTGATTGCCAAAGGCGACCATGGCGACCACGGTGCTGCCGATGGTGCGCTGATGGTAGCGTTGGGTGGCTAGCACCCTGAGTTGCTGGTTTGCCTCTATCAGGCATGCTTTGACTTCTGCCACAAAACCGTGAATGGCAGAAGGTTCTCTGATGTTTCTTAACTGGTCGACAATTCTACGCTGATCGAAGGGCTAGGCAACAGACTACGCATAATATATATTATGTTAAATTAAATGGTGCTTTTTTTGATTAGACACCAGTCGCGCTGCCCTGCAGCATTTCCAGTTGAAGGCACCGACGTGCGGTTTTCGCCTGTTTGCAGGCAGGCTCAGACTTCAACTAAATCAATAATTAGCTGCGATCTCTTCATCCACCAGCGTCTGTAACTGTCCAAGTCCAAAACTGAGCAGTGGTTTGCCATTCACAAAAAAGCTGGGGGTTTTGTCTGCGCCGAGTAGCTGACCATCGGCGAGGTCTTGCTGCATGATCTTGATCGCAGCGGGATCATTCATTTCCTGTTTGATGCGCGCAACATCCACCCCTGCCCGGTCGATAAAACTGAGAAATACATCCGGCTGGGCGACATGGTTGACGGTCCACTGCGCCTGCGTGGCAAACATCAGCTCCAGTACTTCCCAGAATTTATCCTGCTTTCTGGCCGCTTCCAGCATGCCGACCATTTTGTCTGACCCCTGATGAAACGGCAGGTAGCGTACCACCAGATTAAGCTTGCCCGAGTGTTGCTGCATCAGCTGCTTTACAAAGGGATGGAACTGGGCACAGGTACCACAGGCGGGATCCATAAATTCTACGAGGGTCACCTTCGCTGCGGGGTTACCCGCCCTGACCGAATAATCCTTAATCAGCGCGTCACTGTTGTTGGAGGTCCGTTCCGTTTGTATTGCCTCCTGCTCTGCATTATAAAAAAGTGCGACGGTGCTGAATGCCGCAAGCATCAACAGCAATGCAATAAAGGTAAAGTGACTCTGTTTCATAGTGTATTCCCAGGTTTCAATGAATCGTTTTTTAAATCGGTGTTGGCCAGTGCGCGTATTTTAAGCAACAGCACGATGATGGTAGCAAAAGCGAGCAGCGACAGCAGCGGAATGGGCACTAATCCAAACAGCACCATACTGTCGTCAGCGCAGGAGATACCCTGTCGACAGGGCTGCATACTCTCTGGAATCAGGCCGTAAAACAGCAGGCCGTGATAGAGGGTAAACAACAGGCCGATGATCGCGGTCGGCAGCGCGTAACGCACCACACAGGTATCGAGCGGATGAAGCGCGACCAGCAGTATCACCGCGAGTGGAAACATAAAGATGCGCTGATACCAGCATAGCTCGCAGGGGACCAGCCCCATCACCTCACTGAAAAAGAGACTGCCGAGGGTGGCGAGCATTGCCACCAGCCAGCAGCTAAACATCAACTTCCAGCGAGTGCCGACCTGCTCCGATTGAGCCATTGCATCTGTTTGATAATCCATAATTCGTTCTGTGCTGCCCTACTCTTTAAGCTTGATATTGAGCTGACTATCCGCGACACTGACCGATTCAATGCCATCGGCGAACGCCTGCCAGAAACCCTGCTGCTCACCAAATTCCTCGATCAGATCGATATTCTTCATGCCACCAAGCCACGCATTCGGCATCGGAATACCCATCACCGTGACCCCCTTTAAGATTACGCGTGGACGCTCATTGGCGTAGGCCAGTTCAAGCCCTGCCCGCGCCCGGATCGTCTGCCCACCAAGCATAGGGAAGTCTTCATCGACCGGCATCAACAGTTTGCCACTGAGTAGATCTTCCGCCAGATCGATGGCGAGTTTATGTGCCAGATCGGTATTTTTCGCCAGCAACGCATTGAGCTCGCGTTCGCTAAAAGTGATTTCACGACGCGCGCCAACCTCGCTATAGGCCTCCGGGGTTAATGGCTCCGAGTCCTGCCGCGTTTTATCTGTACGCTTCTGCCCCCCTTCAAACACATCCAACCGCTGTAGTTTACGCTCCAGTGTCTGCGCCTCTTCCACACCTAGCGTGATGGGCTTGAACTCGGTGGGAAAGAGATAGACCTTCACAATCCACATTGACGCAATGATGGCGGCGGTGACGGAAAAAAACAGCGCCAGACTCTGCTGCCACCAGTTGAGGCGACGTTGCTCGGCTTTGACGGACTGCGCTATCGGCGCAACGGCTTCCGGTCCCTGTTTGGCGGGTGTGGTCTGCTCAGGCATGTCGGGCTAGCACTCTATTGCTCTGCAATGGTGGCAATGAAGCTGTCCGCTTCTTTAATGGCGGCCTCCATCTCTTTGATCAAACTGGTCACGTTGCCTTCAATGCTTGTCAGTTCACCCTGTAGCGATGCGATTGCCCGTGCGTTAAGATTATGCTTAAGGTAGAGTACCTGATCTTTAAAGGCTCCCAGTACCGGTGCCATTTTGGATTCCGCCCGTTTCATTGCCGAGAGTAATTTTTTGTAGTGGCGTTTTGTTTGATTCATCTTTTGCTCACTGCTACGGCGTAATTTACTGCTGGTGTATTCACGAATCTCCTGTTTCCACTCGGCGAACAGCGCATCGGAAACCTCTTCGACCTTGGCAATGCGCTCACTCACTGCTGTCGCCTTCTCTTCGCTCTCTTCATATTCATCATTGAGCTTTTCATACTTATCTTCGAGATCGCCCCCGGAAAAATTGAGTTCTGCACTGAAGCGTTCAAGTGATGATTTGAACTGCTGTTTTGAATCCACCTGCGCATCACGTGCCTCCTGAACCCTGTCGACCAGTATGTCGCGCTTGTGCACACCAAATTTTTCCATGGTGTTGTAATAAGTGGTGGCGCAACCGGTGGTCAGTAGTGCTGCGAATAGCACCATTAGATATGTTAGGCGTGAAGATGGTTTCATGTCTTTTCCTGTCACTCTATTCATCGATAAAATTGTGTGCATTTTGCCATATACCATCAGCAATGTATCTATAACTGCTAAAATTTGCCGCGTTATCGTCGTCGGTACTGTCGCTTCAAGCCGCCGCAAAATCCTGTTACCCTTGCCGTTAAATGAGCTAAAATTACTTCTGTAGCGAGGTGGAATTATGCATGATGAAACAGAAACAGTGGTGGATTATGGGCCATTAACGGGCCTGATTGGCACATGGGAGGGGAACAAAGGACTGGATGTTGCACCTGAGCCTGATGGCACTGAAAAGAATGCCTATTATGAAACAATCACCTTTGATGCCACCGGTGATGTGACCAATGCCGAACAACAGGTGTTAGCCGCACTTCATTACCGCCAGGTGGTGACCCGCAAGTCAACCGGCAAAGTCTTTCACGATGAGACCGGTTACTGGATGTGGGGTGCGGCTACTGGGGTAGTGATGCACTCGCTAACAATTCCACGTGCAGTTGCGGTACTGGCAGGTGGCCAATATAAGGGGCCTGACAGTGAAAACAATGTGGTGCTGGAAGTGGCTGCAAAGCTGAACGACCCTGACTGGCAGATTATTCAATCACCCTTTATGCGGGATAACGCGAGTACCGTGGAGTTCCGCCACCACATAACATTGAATGGCGATAGCCTCACCTACGCTGAAACGACCATGCTGGATATCTATGGCAAACGTTTTGAACACACGGATGGTAACCGGCTGGAGCGAGTGGTAACCTAAATCATCAAGCCTATAGAGGTCTCGGGGGGCTGCCCCGACACCTCTTGCTAGCTTCACGGAGCTGGCTGAATATTTTTGAGCAAAAAGCGGCATTTTAATGTTGCAATCCATTAATACACCACCTTTGATGAGGCATCATTGATTCATGAGTCGGAACTGGCTTCGTTTGATGGTGCACCTTCTCACCCTGAAAATATAAAGTTTCTATTTAAAAACAGTATTTTAAGCTACTAGTCTAATAATTTACAACATGCTGATCGAAGCATTAATTTAGCGCGGCCCTCTGTACCATCACCTTAAAACATCACTCACCTAAAAACTCATTATCTACTGCAGGTAGCCGATAAAAATGCTACTGATTAATGATCTGATATCGAGCTGTGAGCTCATTACAATCCAATAAATAAGAACATAAGAACATAAGAACATAAGAACATAAGAACATAAGAATGGGTACATAATGAAAAAGCTGAAATTAAGTATCACAGGAAAAATATTTACTGGTTTTTTTATGATGCTAGTGACACTACTCACAGCCAGCCTGGCTGGTTATATTTCGACCAGTCGTTTATCAGACTCACTCAATTATATTACAGGCGCCGCCTGGGAATCCGCAGATGGCGCAATGGAAGGCTCTATCGGTATACAACAACAAATTATCATCAGCACTCAAATCATTAATGCTGTCCATTCAGGGACTACAATCAATAATTTAAAGAAATTGAAAGCTGCACAGGAGATGAAAATAGAAGCGTTAGACAGAATGTTTTCCGCTAGCCAAATCTCCGAAGAAAAAATCAATCATGTCAAACCCCTGATCACTCAGCATTCTTCACTTCAGGATCAGTTTATTACGGGTGCCAATCAATACGTGACAGCGAATAAAGTGCTGAAGAAAAGTTCCGTCGATTTTATTGAACTTATTCGGCTAGTAGAAACCACTAGTGATACTAAGGTTGAAATGCTTGCCAACGAGCCTAATAAGGCGCTGACATGGTCAGACATTAGTGATACCTGGAAAGCGGCTGATAGCTCAAGGGGAATACGTATCGCACTATTAGATAGCCTACATCAGTATAAACAATACATCGATGGACTTTTCACTAAAGAACAGGTTCAGCAAGCCTTAACCAAATCATTAAATATTATTGAAACCAAAACCAAGGAACTTTCCAATATTAAAGACTTCTCAGCTGAAGTTCCCAGCGGCGCTTACAAAGGGCATTCATATTTGAGAGCGTTACAAGATGCAGTTTATGAGTACAAAAAAAATCTCACATTAGCAACAAAAAAACACGCCATATTCAGCACTTCAAGTAAAGAATATAGTAAACATAGCCAATATTTAATCGGCGAGATAGCGGCACTTAAAGTGACCATCGATGCCGCCATTAAAAAGAAAATAGCAAATACTCAAAACACAGTAAATTCATTTTATACAATGATCATAGGTTTAGTTATTACAGGTATTTTAATTGTTGGGTTCTCTATATTTTTGAGTGTAAAAGTAATCGCTCAACCATTGAAAATGATTTCAAACAGTCTCCTTCATATCAGTGAAGGTGAAGGTGACTTGACTACGAAACTTAACGTAATATCACAGGATGAAGTGGGCGAAATCGCACACAGCTTTAATAAGTTCGTTGAAAAAATACGTCATACTATTATTCAGGTTTCAGATTCTACGACGCAACTAAGCGCCGCAACTGATCAAGTGATTTCAACCACAAATGACGCTAAAGATAATGTGAGTAAACAAAAATCTGAAACTGAACAGGTCTCGACCGCGATGAATGAAATGTCGGCCACCGCAAACGAAGTTGCCAGTAGTGCAAATAATGCAGCCACGGCTGCCAGTTATGCGAAAGATCAGACAAGCCAGGGACAGGAAGTCGTTAAAAAAACAATTGATGTTATTAATCACCTTTCCAATGATGTAGCACATGCAGCGGAAGTTATCGAAACCGTTGCAATAGATAGTGACAATATTGGTTCTGTACTGGATGTCATCAAGGGGATCGCCGAACAAACCAATCTATTGGCATTAAATGCCGCAATCGAGGCCGCACGTGCTGGCGAACAAGGCAGAGGGTTTGCTGTCGTTGCAGATGAAGTACGCACTCTTGCGTCTCGTACACAGGAGTCTACTCAGGAAATTCAGAGTATGATTGAACGCCTTCAGGAAAATACTAAACAAGCAGTGGAAACAATGAAACAGAGCCGTACACAGGCCGAAAGTGGTGTTGAGTGTGTCAATAATACGGGGGCGGCGCTCCTTGAAATAATAACGGCTGTCTCCAAAATTACTGATCTCAATAATCAAATTGCCACAGCAGCAGCAGAACAAAGTGCCGTATCAGAAGAAATTAATCGTAATATTGTTAATATCGATCAGATCTCTGACAATAATGTAGATTTTTCGCAAAAAATTGAAAGCGAAAGTCATAACATGAAAAACCTATCGCTGAATCTACGTCAACTAGTCAACCAATTTAAAACATAACGGCACTTACCTGTAATTAGCTTGAACTAGACCTGACACTTCGACGAGGCTGTAAAGTAAATTGTATAACTTGTAGTAGCTCAGACCCGGTCTGACAGTGTGACGTGGTCGACTATTTTGTGACACCCCAGTTAAGGATAATCATCTTAACTGAGGAAAGTAAAAATGACGATACGAAAGAATTCAAATTGAATGCGGTCAGTCTGGTGCTTGAACACGATTATAGCTGAGCAGAGGCAGCTAGAAGTTTGGACATCAATATCACCATCCTGGGTCGCTGGGTCAAGGAGCATCAAGCGGGTAATGGCTAGGCTTTTCGCGGTAGTGGCAAGTTAGCCTCCGAACAGGAAGAGATCCGGAAGCTCAAGGCCTAGGTAAAGCGTTTGCAGATGGAGCAAGCAGTCTTAAAAAAAAGCGACGGTATTCTTTGCAGCAGAAACGAAGTGAAATATTCGTTTATAACCCGGCATAAGAATACCTGTCCGATCAGCCTGCAATGCCAAGTACTGGGTGTGACGCGTAGTACGCCAATACTAATGAAGGCTTGTTTTCAATTAATAATATCTAAGCTCACATTCATTCGACTAGATTTCACCCTAATCAATCAAAAGCAAATACATTGGGATGAGCTCGATCCATTTTTGGCAGGATGCTGACGCTTTATTCAAGATATAGATGAAGCTTAGGTGTAACTGCTACCTAATACCGAGATTTTACGATTTCTTTGTTGACGACGGTTAAAGCCCAAGCCTATAAGACCCGCACCAAGCAAGAGCAATGTTCCAGGCTCAGGTACTACTACACTATCGATAGTCTCAACCGCTAAGCCTTTAAAAGCCCAGCTATCATTTATTCCAGTATCAATATTCACAAACAAAAATTGATCGCTCACAATATCGTTTAAACTTAAACTGAAGAAACCAGAAAAGTTATTAACAGTTGCAATTGTGCTCCAGCTACTGCCATTCTTGTAGAATGCCCTTACGTCTGAGGAACGGCCCCAACCATAAAAGAATGATGATAGTGCCTTTACGTTTGTACCAAAATCAAATAATAACGCTTCACCATCATTGTCAACACGAGAATTAAAGCCATCATTACCTATAACTGTCAGCCCATGCTCCCAAAATCCTTGAACCGCAGTGCCGCCTGAGCCGTTATCAGCCACGCCCTCAAGAAAGGTTACGGTAGTACTTAAGCCTTTTGAACCTTCAAACCTTGCGGATAAGCCTAGATTGGAACCAGGACCTGTGCCTAAAGTTGCTGGAGAATTGGTTCCATAAGTTGTCCAGTTAGCCCCGTTGTCAACAAATTGAAAGGTGTTAATGGTACCGGCACTAACAATGCCGCTAAGCAATACCAATGCTGCAACTACGATACTTCCTGAAAGTGTTGATAATTTCATACTGTCCTCTTTAAATATTTATCTACAATGATGGTTTTTGTAAAACTGATTTTTTGTTTCAATAAAAATAATTATAGCAATTTACGTGCCATAAACATAAAAAACAATAAATTCAATTATATAAGAAGCTTCAATGAATGCTGAACATTATAAGTGTAAAGTATATTTCCAATATTAAAGAGGAAATCACCGTACACATTCTATTTTAACTGACATCAAAAACAGGAGGCATACTGCCACCAGCGCTCGTTTAGGCGGCAATTCACCATTCGCATGGTAGGACGTTCATTTCGCCTGGGCGGTCTCAATTAGCGAGGACAGACTGTAATTTTTTTTTACATCATTGACCGAAGTACTGAACAGCCAGTTTTTTCGTCCGGCCACAAACGGGCGGATCGCATACGCTGGCGGCAGTTACGCAGAATTATTTACAGCCTCCACAATCGCATCTCGAAATTCAGGATCAAAACAATCCAGAGAAATTTCATCTCCTGTTCATTTCGCGCATTGCCGGCACAGCAACCTGACATAATACTCCTGTTCGTTATTGATAGTTAAGCGGCCAAATTAACTATGACACACAAGCAGGCCCCAGCCAAAGCATTCCAGGTGCTTACATTCTTTCTCCTCATTAGCTCTTTTTTTCCATTCCCGCCGCGCGCTCTAACTCCGCTTCATATCCAAATGTACGCATATTCGTCATTCGTTGCGGATAGAGAATACCATCAAGATGGTCACATTCATGCTGTACTACGCGCGCATGAAAATCTTTCACTTCACGCTCAATCTTCATGCCGAATTGATCAAACCCGCTGTAACGAATATGGGTATAACGCGGCACCTCGCCACGTAAACCCGGCACGCTCAGACAACCCTCCCACCCGTATTCCATCGCATCACTTAACCGTTCGATCACAGGATTGATCAGCACTGTCATTGAAATTTTTTCTTCATCGGGATAACGCGGATTTGCAGCCATGCCAAAGACCACCACGCGCTGGTTAATACCAATCTGCGGGGCTGCAAGCCCTGCACCATCCTGAGCTACCATCGTGTCCAACAGGTCCTGAACCAACATACTTAATGCTGCCGTATTAAACACGGGAACAATGTCTGCAATCTTCATCAAAACAGGATCTCCCATTCTGAGCACCTTTTTCACTGACATTCTAAACTCCTGAAACCACCATCACATATACAATACCGGTAAAGCCTGTTTGATCAGTGGTCTTGGTGGGCTTTCCAGGATTTGCTAGACACTTTCTAGTCTCGAAAAATAGTCTTCTTCAAACTTAGGGGTGACACACCACCTGTCTGACTGTACCGCTTCACTGGATTGTAAAACATTTCAATAAAATTGAATATCACTCTCTTAGCTTCTTCCGCTGATCGCCATGGAGAGCGAAGCGAGGGCGATTAGTCCCCGATAGGCCACGCCGTCTGCCCTTTCGTAGTTGAGAGCGATAGCGAGCGACGAAGAAATGCAGGAGCGGCTTTAGTGGCCGTAGAGTCATTGAGGTAGTCATGTCGTAGTGTAACGAGTTCATTTATGAACTAGGTTATACGGAGACGTGACGGACGCAGGACAGTCGGGGCAAAAGGAATCAGTTGTCGCGTAAGTGAGTGAATTATCGGCATGGACGCCGAATAATTTTTAGCGAAGTAGCGACACAATCGCTGATTTATATCAGGCTGCATATTGCGTGCTGGGGCGCCTCTGTGCAAGACCATCAAATCCCGTTTTTCAAACAGATTCACCTACAATTGGTACTTCTGATAATCTTCGTCCTCAGAAAATACGATCTTTCGGTTGTTTCCTCGATGAATGACATGGATTGCCGGTTCCGGCACAATGAGTCTTGGCATCCTTGTCATCAGGCATCGCTCCTATTTGCAATTGATCAAATAAAGTTTGATGAGTATCTGTGCATTACTGAACCATTTTAAGCGCTTTCGTCCCTTGATTTTCTTTGACTTTTATGCTTTCATTCTGCCCCCAATATTTTCCAAATAGCTTCAATAGATCAATATCGGTCTCATAAGGCACTAGGTTCGCTAAATCGCCCTTGAGTTCAATCTGTGACAAGTAGCCGACCATTTTGTGATGCACAAGATTCTCAGGGCTAAGTGTGGCGTTGATGACCCGGGTCGCACGCATCATGCTCTTTAGACCCTCCAGCGTGGCGTAGTCTAGTTCCTCCAGCAGCACCACTTCATTGCCGAGGTGCCAGTAGATACCCGGCTTTTTGATGTCCATCACATCCAGCGGTGGCAGCAATGGCACCAGATCCTTTGCTGTTACAACGCGGGTCACATCGAGATGCTGATATGCAAACGCACCACTCACGTTGGTGACTTTGGGTTGGCCAAAAGTCACGACGGGGCCAAGCGCATATTGATCAATATCGAGATACATCGCGAGGATCACGGCAACCGCGCCGCCCAGACTATGCCCAGTGGCGCTAATCGTATAATCCTTATTGAGCGTTGGCAGCAGCGACTTGTACACTCCTTCGGCGGCCTGCGCGAACCCCTGATGCAGCATGATGTTGGCGTGCTCATCGTATAGCAGTTTCATCGATACATCCACCAATGCATTTCTGACATTGGCGGTGCCACGTACGCTGATCACATGATGCTTGAGTGTATGGTTAGTAGCGACAAAATAGTTCACTTCCACCGCAGGCACGCTATTGTATAGATCAAGCTGGTAAGCCTGTGCCTCGATAACGACCTTCGCCTCCTGTTCAGGCAGGTAAGCAACGCTGGCCATTGCCGCATAAAACTTAATCTTGGAAAACAGTGCTGCTGGCTCACTGGCGAAACTCGCAACAGGGAAGAGACAAATACAAACCATCAAATAAAGTGAAAAATGCCAATGTCGCATTGTCATATTTAAGTAGATACCATTATCGAAAATGGTGATTGTACTTAAAATTCCAGACGCTGCGGGAAAAACAACAGGGCGCTTAAAAGGTCAGAGCCCTTTTAGGATGTTCGTTTGGCGATATAAGGGGATTAAAACTGAGGCTGTAAATTACATGGTATAACGGCTCACTCATCTGGCAAAAACAAAAAAGCCCCGCTCTGATTTTTCAAAGCGGGGCTTCTGCATCCAGACAGGGTGGGTTGGGTTTGGAATAAAAAGCGCTAGTGAACACCCCATCCCCTCAGGCGCATTAACGCCACAGGTTATCCACTGTCGATGTCACACCACTCGCCATTGAAGCCCCAAAACGTTCAACAAAGCGCTCCAATACCGGTTTATCATAGGTGTAATCGACAATCTTCTCGGCACCGACAATCTCACGTGCCACGTAACTGCTGCTACCCAGCGCATCGACCAGTCCTACCTCAATCGCCTGCTCCCCTGTCCACACCAGGCCGCTGAAGATTGCGGGGTCATCTTTGAGGCGTGCGCCGCGGCCTTCTTTAACAACATCGATAAACTGCTGATGGATCGAGCCCAGTAGCGCACTTATATGCTGCTCGTCTTCAGCTTTTAACGGTGAAAAGGGATCCATAAAGCCTTTGTTTTCACCGGCGGTCATCATGCGGCGTTCGATGCCGAGTTTTTCCATGGCACCCACAAAGCCAAAGCCATTCATGATCACGCCAATGGAACCGACGAGACTTGCCTTGTCTGCATAGATCTCATCCGCAGCCGCTGCGATGTAGTAACCACCGGAGGCGCACATGTCGGTGACGACGGCGTATAGGGGCTTATTCGGATAGATGGCGCGTAGGCGTTTAATTTCATCATTGATATAACCTGCCTGCACCGGACTGCCGCCGGGACTGTTGATGCGCATAATGATCGCCGCTGAATGCTTATTATTAAACGCGTCACGGAGCGCACTGATAATGCTATCCGCATTGGCTTCTGTATCCGCGGCAATGGCGCCGCGTATCTCAACCAGTGCAGTGTGCTTGCTGCTCTTGTTGGGGGTCTCGCTTAAATCGCTCGGCATATAGATCACAAAAATCGCAATCAAATAGGCAAACATCAGTGACTTAAAGAAGATCCCCCAGCGACGCGTACGGCGTTGTTCTTTATAGGCGCTGAACACCAGCTTCTCCATCACATCACGCTCCCACCCTGCTGCTTTATTACCTTGAGCGGCGCTGACTTTTTTGTCTCCCATCCCTTTCTTGTCTCCCATCCAGGGATCACTGGATTTGGAGGTTGATGTGGTGGGGTCTTTACTCATCTCGTCTGACATTATTGTATCCGTACTATCCTTGAAATTACGCTTAAACTTAAGCGGATTAATTTTGAGTTGCAGTGCCCGGCAAGCAGGTCTGAACGGTTGTCTGGCTTATCGGCGCGCTTTGACCTTACGTTAATTCATCCTTTATACAGCAGTTTACCCACTTCGGAAATATCATCGAGGCAGGCGAGTGGCTGATGAGCCTGCAAGCGTGCTATCTCGTGGACCCCATAGGTGACCCCCAGTGAAGCAGTGCCGGCCTGCGCGGCCATCTGTAAATCATATTCAGTATCGCCGATCATCAGCGTTTCACTCGCCTTCACATCCAGCACTGCCATAATTTCTAGCAACATCTGTGGGTGCGGCTTGGATAACGTCTCATCGGCACAGCGCGTGGCGTGAAAATAGTCGCCAATGTTAGTCTCTTCCAGTGAGCGCGCTAGCCCGCGTCGACTTTTGCCGGTGGCCACGGCGAGCAGGTAGCCGTCCGCGTGAAGGCGTTTGATGACATCATCAGCCCCTTCAAAGAGCACTGTGACATCTTGCTTACCGGATAAAAAATGCTCTCTGTAACCGTCAGCAAAGCGCTTAACTATATCTTCTCCCACTTCAGGGTAGAGCTGACGAATCGCCTCTGGCAGTCCAAGCCCAATGACGTTACGCAGCGCGTTATTGGTATGTGGTGGCAATGCCAACGCCGTAATGACATGGGATAGTGATGAGACGATTTGCGCCTCGGAGTCCATCAGGGTGCCATCCCAATCGAATACCAGTAGTTTGAATCTATTGTTCATTATTTAATCGATTTTCCAGTGAAGAGAGAAATGTTTCGAGTTCGGGGCTAAGGGGCGCGGAGACTGAAATCTTCTTCATACTGCTCGGCAGCATGAAACTTAGTGTGTGGGCGTGCAGAAATAGTCGTTTCAGCCCCTGCTTTTTGAGTTGACGGTTTAATGTGCGTTTTCCATAGACCTCATCGCCCACAATCGGGTGGCCAGAATGGGCGGTGTGGACGCGAATTTGATGCATACGACCAGTGAGTGGCTTCACTTCCAGTAGTGTCATCTCATGGGTAAAGCGCCGTTTTACGCTAAATTGAGTGGTCGATGCCTGCCCATCGTGACTGACTTGCACCGTTCGGGTACCCGATTCATTACGGTTTTTCGATAACGGAAAATCAACTGCGCGCGCATCATCCCGCCAATAACCTTGAACAAGCGCATAATAGCGCTTATCGAGCAGGTTTTCGCGTAGCAGCTCATGTAGTTCTAACAATGTAGTGCGGTTTTTTGCAAGCAATAAACACCCTGATGTCTGTCGATCCAGTCGATGCACCAGTTCAATCCCAGTCTCATCTGGCCTCAGGGTGCGCATGATCTCGATCACGCCGTGGAGTACGCCACTGCCTCCGTGCACTGCAATCCCGGAGGGTTTGTCGATAATGATCAGGTCATCATCCTCAAAAATGATCGATTCGATAATCGCATTGCAGAGCCCTTTTGAGGGTGCTTCCTGACATCCTTCCGCGGTAACTGTAATAGGAGGAATTCTTATTATATCATTTAGTTGAAGTCGATATGTCTGCTTGATTCTACCTTTATTTGCGCGCACTTGCCCGGTGCGTAGCAGGCGATACACAAGACTTTTAGGCACCCCTTTCAGGGTTGTTATCAAGAAATTATCTATCCGTTGACCGGCATGACCACTATCAATCGTCAGCAATCGTACCGGGTGTCGGGTGGTGTTTTCACTCAATTCAATCATTCTCCAGTAATATCAATAAAATAACTCATCTTATAGGTTTGATACTACCCCGATATATTGGTATATTGCACTGAGTGGTATCCGGCTATAAGGCGTGTGGTATCGGGATTGTCCAAATTTAACACGTGGAAGACAAATATTTTTACACAATATTGCATAAGACAAAACTGACCGCGTTGCATCATTAAGCAATACTGCTCGCCCCCTCCCAGACAAACGGGAAGATCGCGGAGCGAAGCATAAAAGTCAGACTGAAACGAAATGCAATATTGCGCCCTCATAGTAGTGGGCAAGGGTAATTGGCAGCTCGACCCTATTTACGAGCGCTGTGATAGAACGCCCCCATGCTGTTTGCATGGTGAGAGCCGAACAAGAACAGAGCTTGTGGCATACAATGATGCTGCGGCAATACTGGACAACGAGGTGCAACCTCAGTCTGGCCTGAATAGATAAAATAGTTCGGCAATCTCCGATTGATGGCAATGCGTGGGCGCCATAGGAATTGTTAAAAAATGAAAAGAATGTTGATTAACGCGACTCAACCAGAAGAGTTGCGTGTCGCCCTCGTAGACGGTCAACGTCTATATGATCTTGATATTGAAACCCCAGCAAGAGAACAGAAAAAATCTAATATTTACAAAGGAAAAATAACCCGTGTCGAGCCGAGTCTCGAAGCTGCGTTTATTGATTATGGTGCAGATCGCCACGGCTTTTTACCGCTTAAAGAAGTCGCCCCCTCAGTCTTTTGTAAACAACCTGCCGACGGTAAACGCCTTGAGATCAAAGATGTTTTGAAAGAAGGTCAGGAGATCCTAGTTCAGATTTCCAAAGAAGAACGTGGCACCAAGGGTGCAGCGCTGACAACCTTTATCAGCTTGGCAGGTCGTTACCTGGTGTTGATGCCTAATAATCCTCGTGCAGGCGGAATCTCCCGCCGTATTGAGGGCGACGACCGTTCAGAACTCCGCGAAGTCCTCGATTCACTGACTATTCCAGACGGCATGGGCATGATTGTGCGCACGGCGGGTGTCGGTAAAAGTGACGAAGAACTGCAGTGGGACATGGACTACCTTGGTCGTGTATGGGAAGCCATTGAGGCGGCGGCACCGGTAAAGGCCGCTCCATTCCTGATATATCAGGAAAGTAATATAATTATTCGCGCCATTCGTGATTATCTTCGCCCCGATATCGGTGAGATTCTCATCGATGATGTAGAGGTCTATGATAATGCACGTGAATTCATGCAGCAGGTAATGCCTCACAATCTAAATAAGATCAAGCGTTATGAAGACCCTGTGCCGCTCTTCACGCGCTATCAAATTGAGAGTCAGATTGAAGCCGCATTCCAGCATGAGCTGCGCCTGCCCTCCGGCGGTTCAATTGTGATCGACCCCACTGAGGCGCTGGTCTCGATTGATATCAATTCAAGTCGCTCTACCAAAGGCAGCGATATCGAAGAGACTGCGCTGACCACCAACCTTGAAGCCGCTGATGAGATTGCGCGCCAATTACGCCTGCGTGATATCGGCGGCTTGGTGGTCATCGACTTCATCGATATGACCCCCAGCCGCAACCAGCGAGAAGTTGAAAACCGTATCCGTGAAGCACTCAAGAAAGATCGTGCGCGTATCCAGGTCGGCCGCATCTCACGTTTTGGGCTGCTCGAAATGTCGCGCCAGCGTCTCCGCCCATCACTGGGTGAATCAAGTCAGCACACTTGCCCGCGCTGTAACGGGCTAGGGTCGGTTCGTAGCGTAGAGTCACTGTCACTTTCTATCTTGCGTATTCTTGAAGAAGACGCAATGAAAGAGCAGACGGCACAGATCATCGCGCAGTTGCCTGTTGATGTTGCCACTTACCTGCTTAACGAGAAGCGTGAAATTGTTTCCGCGATTGAAAAACGACAAAAAGTTCGCATTCTGCTGATCGCCAATTCATCACTCGAGATTCCAAACTACACCATCCAGCGGCAACGTCAGGATGAAATTCCACATGCAACGGTCACAAGCTATGAACTGGCCACTGAAATCGAAGGTCAGAAAGAGACCATCATGTCAGCAGCACCGCAAGCAGTGGCAGAACAACCCGCCGTTAAAGGCGTGGTACCAAGCACACCGGCCCCGAATCGAAGTACCCCTCCCAGCGGCAGTGAAAATGGCTTTATTAAACGTCTCTGGAGCACGCTTTTCAGTGCGGGTGATAAAGAAGAGACTGTTGCCGATGTGAAGCCTGCCACAGCAACGAGTAATGCACGACCTGGCAGATCAGGCTCCGGTGGACGTAATCGCTCACAACGCGGTAAATCAGCCACCTCCTCTACACAAGATAATCGTGATAATAGTTCACGCCGCGGTGGTCGTCGCCGTAACAGTCCTCAAGAGAAAACGGACACGACAACGCCCGCCCCTTCAGCAGAAAAAAATGCTGCTCCAGCCCCGGCGTCAGCTGAAGCTGCAACGGCCACGGCTCCTGCGCATGGCCCTGCTAATGAGAATGGCACTGAGAATACGACGCCTAAAAGTACCCGTCCTCGCAGACGTCGTGGAGGACGCCGTAATCGCAACCGACAGCAGTCAAATGATGGTACCGCGACAGGCAATGCAGATGCGACGGGAGAGTCTACAAGCAGTGATGCGCCTCCAGCCGCGGCTAGCACTACTGAAAAGCAAGTGCCACGAGCGACATCTGCAGAGTCAGCCGCGGCAAACGTGAGCACATCTACCCCTACGGTAGAAAGTAAAGCGAGCGCGCCACCTCAGCACACTGAGTCAATCGTTAAAAGTGCAACGACTGGACAAAGCACGGAAGCTGTAAAACCGTTACCAACTGCTACCAAAGTGGCTAGCAATGATAATAGTACGGTGAAAAGTAGCTCAGCAGCACCGAAAGCACCTAGCGAACGATGGGCTGCAAAACCGGCCCATCAGCCAACATCTGATACAGCGTCAGTAGCGCCCTCGCCCGTTGCTAAACAGCCAGAAGCGAAACCTGTGGAAGTGAAGCCTGTGGAATCGACACCGATTACACCAAAACCACAGCTTGTACAAATTGAGACTAAAAAGGCGGAGCCATCCGTCGCCGTGACATCACAGCCGAGTGATAAAGCTTAGCCCTGATGGCAGGTAATATTAAAGGCCACTGTTGATAAAACAGTGGCCTTTTTTATTTAAAGTGATCTTGTCTGATATGTGTCAGCAATCCTGCAGATGCCGACTCCACCATATCCAGTACTTGTTCGAACCCCATTGAGCCACCATAATAGGGGTCTGGGACTACTTCGACGTCGAAGTCAGAAGAATAGCTAAGAAAAAGTTTTATTTTTCCCTTCATTTTAGTCGGGCAGATTTCAATGAGGTTTGAAAAATTATCGTGGTCCATTGCTAATATATAGTCGTAACATTCAAAATCAGCCACCTGCACACGCCGAGCACGTTGCGAACTAAGATCCACACCTCGATTTAATGCAGCTGCTTGAGCCCGCTTGTCAGGAGGTTCACCAACATGATATGCATGCGTGCCAGCAGAATCGATATTGATATCATTACTCAATCCATTTAGCTTCACCAAGTTTTCAAATACACCATGAGCCGTAGGGGAACGACAGATATTCCCCATGCACACAAATAATACGTTAACCATAAGCCTCCTCACAGAACTCCGAGAAATCTACTCCTTAAAACTCGGTGCAGATTTTGATCATCAGTGATTATATCTCAAAAAGTGCATTCTCAGTTAAACAACACGTTACATCACATAGCTTACGGGGAGAGGCTGTAAATTTAATGGTATTCCAAAAGAGCATTTTCATCTCTTTTTGAAGGAGTGTGAATGGCGATTTAACAACAGCGATAGTATAAAATCATTGGGAACAGTAACATCGGTACACGATAGATAAAATAACTTTTCCATCACCTCATCACATCTCGATCCTCAAACGTACCGATAGTGCCCTAAAACAGTCCGTAGAAAGCGAGTCACGCAACAGCGGCAACGTGTACCGTTTGCCCTCTGCCTGCAAAATCAAAATAATCAACTGAGGATGCACATAACTGGAGGGTGATAGCGTCACTTCTCTTTCAATTCCATCCAGCGTGTGCATCAGCCACTCGCCGCCGGTTTCGCGCACAAGCAAACGAATGGTACGTGGCGTGCGCCGTAATATATGGTGGTAATAGAGTCGGTAAAAATAGGCCCAAAGGGCGACGGTGAGTAACAGCGCACCCCATGCAGGCTGTACCAGAAACAGGATTAGTGTTGCACCACTAACATTGAAGAGCAGGAAAAATAAAAGGGTACGCGAGCGCTGTGGCTCAATCCGTAAAGACGGTTCGTATCCGGGCAACAACATCGATCAGTTCCTTATCTTCCGGCTTCTCACGTCCCATCAGGTATTCAAGCAGCTGTGGATCCGGGATTTCAAGCAGTCGGTCAAAGGAAAGTTTTTCCTCCGCTGAAAGATTGGCATATCCCTTTGCCAAAAAGTCACGTAGCAATAGATCAAGTTCCAGCATGCCGCGACGGCACTGCCATTGCAGGCGTGCCTGGTGATTACTTTCGGCCTCTGCGACACCACTCATCAGGTCAGTTCTTTGAGCATCATATGTTTGATCTTACCGATGGCGGCGGTCGGGTTGAGTCCCTTGGGGCAGACCTGCACACAGTTCATGATGGTGTGGCAACGGTAGAGTTTATAGGCGTCTTCCATATCATTAAGACGTTCTTCGGTGCCCTGATCACGACTGTCGGCCAGAAAACGGTAGGATTGTAACAAGGCCGCAGGCCCTAGAAATTTATCCGGGTTCCACCAGAATGATGGGCATGCGGTCGAACAGCAGCCGCATAATACACACTCGTACAGGCCATCCAGTTTTTCGCGCTCTGCCGGTGTCTGTTTGTACTCGACCTCAGGTTCCGGGTCTTTCACAATCAAAAATGGTTTGGCGGCGCGATACTGTTTATAAAACGGTTCCATATCGACGACCAGATCACGAATCACTGGCATACCGGGCAGTGGCCTCACCTCGATCGGTTGTTCCAGGTCGGCAATCGCGGTGATACAGGAGAGTCCATTGGTGCCGTTGATATTGAGGCCATCCGAACCACACACCCCTTCACCGCAGGAATGACGAAAACTGAGGCTTTCATCCTGTGCCTTCACCATTTTCAGCGCATCAAGCACCATCTTGTCGGCTTCAAGTTCAAGCTCATACTCCTGCATGTATGGCTTCTGATCTTTTTCAGGATTATATCGGTAGATCGAGATCCGTACAGTTTCCATTCACCCACTCCTCGTCAATAACGGCTATCAATATACGCGTGGCTTGGGCGGGAACGCATCAACACTCTTTGGTTTCATGCGTACCGGCTTGTACTCCAGCTTACGTTCCTCTTTAAAATAGAGGGTGTGCTTCATCCAGTGCTCATCGTCACGTTCTGGAAAGTCGATGCGTGAATGCGCACCACGGCTCTCTTTACGTGCCAGTGCGGAGGTCGCCGCGGCCAGTGCAATATCGACCAGATTTTCCAGCTCAAACGCCTCAATACGGGCGGTGTTAAATACCTGGCTGTGATCCTTAAGCGTGACATGCTCCAACCGCTGCTGAATCTCCAGCAGTTTCTCAACGCCCTGCGCCATCAATTCTTCGGATCGAAAGACACCGTTGTAATCTTCCATCGTCTTTTGCAGATCGCCACGCAGGGTATCGACACTTTCGCCGTCGCCTTTACGATCCCAGCGTTCCATGTGATCCATCGCCGCAGTGATACTATCTTCGTCAATCGGACGATGAAAACGATTTTCTTCGAGATACTCGATAATGTGATTGCCAGCGGCGCGACCAAAGACAATGATATCGAGCAGAGAGTTACCCCCCAGTCGATTGGCACCGTGTACCGAGACACAGGCACATTCACCCGCGGCGTAAAGCCCCGGCACGGTCTCTTCACCCTGACGCACAGGCACCACTACCTGACCGTGACGATTCGTTGGAATGCCGCCCATGGTGTAATGTGCGGTCGGATAGACTGGTATCGGTTCCTTCGCCGCATCGAGATGAATAAAGGTCTTTACCATGTCATAGATGCCCGGCAGGCGTTGTCGTAAGACATCTTCACCGAGATGATCAAGCTTCAGCAACACATAATCTTTATTAGGGCCACAGCCACGCCCCTCTTTGATTTCGGTATAGATCGAACGACTGACGACATCGCGACTGGCAAGGTCTTTGGCGTGTGGCGCATAGCGTTCCATAAAACGCTCGCCGTTACCATTGAGTAGATAACCGCCCTCACCGCGTGCGCCTTCAGTAATCAACATCCCTTTGCCTGCCACACCGGTGGGGTGAAACTGGATGAACTCCATATCCTGTAGCGGAATGCCGGCGCGCAACGCCATCCCCATGCCATCACCGGTATTGATATGGGCATTGGTGTTGGTGCGGTACATCTGCCCCGCACCGCCCGTCGCCAGCAAAGTGGTCTTCGCCTCGATAATCAACGGTTGACCGGTTTCGATGCACATCACCAGTGCGCCGAGTACGTAACCTTCTTTATCTTTCAGTAGATCAATTGCAAAATATTCATCGAAGAAATGAGTCTTGGCACGGATATTTTGTTGATACAGTGAATGGAGAATCGCGTGGCCGGTTCTATCCGCCGCCGCGCAGGTGCGTGCGGCTTGATCGCCCCCAAAGTTCTGGCTTTGACCACCAAACGGACGTTGGTAGATCTTGCCGTTATCGAGGCGTGAGAACGGTACACCAAAGTGCTCCAACTCGATTACAAGACGTGACGCGGTGCGACACATATATTCAATCGCATCCTGATCGCCGAGATAGTCACCTCCTTTGACCGTGTCATACATGTGCCAGTGCCAGTTATCGGGCAGCACATTGGCGAGTGCCGCGTTGATTCCCCCCTGAGCTGCAACGGTGTGCGAACGCGTGGGGAAAACCTTGGAAACCACTGCGACTGAAGCATCGGCCTGTGACATCTGCATCGCAGCACGCAATCCGCCGCCACCCGCACCGATCACCAGTGTGTCAAAACGTCTCCGTTCAATGTTTTTTCTGATATGACTCATACACTCACCGTCAGTAAAATCTTCATGATCCAGATCGCAGCCCCTAACAGTGAGAAGCCAACCACTGTCAGCAGTGCCAGACGAAGGCTATCGACATGCAAGTAGTCCATGATGACGTCTCGCATACCGATCCACGCATGGGTCAGTAGCGACAGGAAAAACAGGGTTGCCGTAATTGCGACAAAACTATTGGCCATCATCGCGCGCCATTCAAGAAAAGAGGCCGGGGTATTGACTGCAAAGTAAATTCCAAAGCAGACCACAAACAGCAGCATATAGACAGCACTTAAACGCTGTATCAACCAGATGCGTAAACCGATGGATTTGCGACTCATAACATCATCACCATGCCAATCACGGTCACTATCAGCCCGGCGCCCAATACACACCATGCACTTCTACGGCCATCGACAACATTGACGCCAATATCAAGATCCAGCATAAAATAGCGTATACCCGCAAAGAAATGATGCGAAAAACACCATAGCATCAGTAATACTGCTAGTCGGAAGAGACCACTATCAAAGAATGAAGTCACAGAATCGTAGCCCTGTGGGCTGCTTAATGAAAGCCCAACAAGGTAGATCACAACAGGAATAGCGAGGAACATCAGTACCCCTGTGATACGGTGTGCAAATGAGAGCACGGCCATCACAGGCATATCGATACGAGTTAAATCTAGAAAGACCGGACGTTTTTTATTTTCCATAATCACTCATTATGAATAATCGATGCTTCGCCATAGTGTAACCTATTGAAATGATTCGTCCAGAATATTATCACCGGCGATAATTTCAGTTATCATCACCACTCTTCACCCCTTGTCGTATACGATTAAATTAAGCAGGATATTGAGCAATGAATAATCAGTGGAAGGAATACCTCCAGTGTCAGCACGCAGTATTAACAGACGATGAAAATAGCGTCGAACACTTTGGTCAGCCACAGGATGAACACGCCGCTATCACGACGGGCAATATCATTTGCCCGATCAGCCGAACCACCTTTATTCATGCCGCTGGCGATGATGCAAAAACTTTTTTGCAAGGACAGCTGACCAACGACATCAGCTTCATCAACCCACAATTGAGTCAGCTGAGTGGCTATTGCAATCCCAAAGGCCGCTTGCTGGCGCTCTTCCGCATCACACAACACGCAGATGGTTACCGGCTACATTTCCCGGAGAGTCTGCTCGACAAAACAATCGGACGTCTCAAGATGTTTGTATTGAGGGCGAAGGTCACCCTCGAAGCAGCGGATGCGGACGTCGTGCGGTTCGGTATTGCCGGCGATCAGGCCATCACCCAACTGGGAGCGTATTTCAGTACGCTACCGGATGCAGAAAATGGTGTCGTCGAAGCGGATGGTATCACCGTGATCAGACACCCCGGCCACCGCCCGCGCTTTGAACTGATCGGCCATGTGCAAACGATGCAGACTCTGTGGCAAACACTATCGCCCAATTTTACTGCGGTGGGCAGTCACGCCTGGCAACGGCTGGACATTGAGGCTGGCCAACCCTGTGTACTGGCTGAAACGGTGGAGATGTTTATCCCGCAGATGCTTAATCTAGATGTCATCAATGGTGTCAGCTTCAAAAAAGGGTGTTATCCCGGACAGGAAGTGGTGGCGCGTCTGCACTATCGTGGCAAACTCAAACGTCACATGCGCATCGCACAGTTCACTGCGGATGCCTGCCCACCCCCCGGCACACCGCTTTATGCCGTCGCAGACCCAGAAGGTCAGGCCATCGGCAATATCGTGTTAACTCACCCAATACCGGGTTCCGCAACAGATATCGAATTTCATGCGCTGTGCGTCATCGCAAATGAAGCTGCAGTGGATAATGCCGTCTGTTTACAGGGAGATACAAAAACAGCATTGAAGTTACAGGATTTACCCTACCCTTTCCCATCCGAAGGTTGATAGAGGTAACAGCTGCGCTAAAACAGCTGTCACTACGCAAATACGAAACAGATAAAGATAATCTAAAAGTGGGCGATACCTTAAAAGAATCATAGAGATAACTAAACATAAGAAAAACTGTCTGCTGTGAAAATAAGGCATTTATGGCTAATCCACTCATCGAAAAATTTTGCAGAGATCTAATTGCTGATATCAAGGCTAACAAGATCACGCTGCCAGCGCTGCCTGAAGTGGCGCTGAAGGCGCGCACATTGCTCAGTGAAAAGAACACCACCACCAAACAGCTCTCAAAAGTGATTAGTGCCGATGTGGTCATCACCACTCGTCTGTTACGTGTGGTTAATAGCCCGCTCTATCGCACCCGCAATAAAGTCGAAGATATCAAAATGGCGATCACTCGTCTCGGCAACGCCAATGTACGCAGCCTGATCACGAGCCTTGCAATGGAGCAGCTATACCAGGCGGGGTTTTCAAAAGAGGTCAAGCAGAAACTTAAAGATAACTGGCAGCATAGCCTGCATGTGGCTGCGCTTAGTTATGTCATCGCGCGTGACTTTTCCAGTCTTAGCCCGGATGAAGCCATGCTCAGCGGCTTAATTCACGACATCGGTGCGCTACCGGTCCTTGAATATGCTGAGCTATTACCGGATATTCTTGCAAACCCGGCAGCACTCGATCGTCTAGTATTTGTACTACATACCAAGATTGGGCACCTAATCCTGAAAAAATGGAACTTCCCCGATGAGCTGGTAACCGTCGCCAGAGAGCATGAAGACCTAGAGCGTGATAGAGGCATCGACCCTGACTATACCGACGTCGTGATGGTCGCCAATCTTCTCAGTCATATTGGCACCAGCCACCCTTACACAAAACTGGACTGGAATACGATACCAGCATTCAACCGCCTAGCCATGACCCCTGAAGAGAGCATTGCGGCTATCAAGGAAGCACATGAAGAAATTATTGAAATTCAGAATATCTTCTCCCATTAATTGTAGTAGCTCAGATTTTATCTGACAGGCACCCACTTTTCATCAGTGCCTGTCAGTTTAAATTTGAACCAGTACAACTCAAGAAGCCGCTGTTCACGCTACTGAACCGGCAACAAATAGTTCAATTAATCGATTTTTTTACTTGTGCTTAGTCGACTCTCTTGCTCATTAAACCATTCTAAATAATTTTACTTATCTAGGCTGGTCCCTTTTACTTTTGGGCCAACCATAACTTTAATACAGCTTACGTAAAACCAACGGCGTCACAATGGTTGTTAGCAGGGCCATCAAAACCAATGCCACATAGGCTGGTTGTTCTATGATGCCTTGGTTTAGCGCTAACAACGCCACAATCATCGCTACTTCACCCCGTGGTACCATGCCCACCCCAAGGATTGTGGCATCGCGCCAATTCATCCCCATCGCTTTTGCGGGCAACCCACAACCAACCAATTTGGTAATGATAGCCACCAGTGTAACGACCAGTACAAAGCCCATCAGCTCCATCGTCATCGTACTGATATCCGCTAGTACCCCGAGAGACACAAAAAATACCGAAGCAAAGATAATGCGCAGATACTCAGCCCCCTCCTTAAAAGACTTACTGTTCTTCAACCCCACCCCTTCCAGTGAGACCCCAGCGACAAATGCACCTACAATCGCCGACAGGCCGATCAGCTCTGCCACCATGCCGTAGAAGAAGGCCACCATCATCGCAAAAATAAAGACCATCTCAGGATACCTAGGGGCTAGTGTTGAGCCATCAATGCGCGCCACAATACGGCTCAGCAGGTAACGCCCTGCCAACGCGCCAATACTAAGGAATGCAGCGGCCTTTAACAGTATTATTGTCGATGACATGAGCGATGCAGCCCCTCCGGCCACTTCACTCGCGATGGAAAGCGCAGCGAGCGCCAGCACATCATCAATGACGGCCGCGCCGATGATCGCCTTCGCAACATTACTGTTAAGTTGCCCCATCTCACGCAAGGTATCTGCCGTAATCGCAATACTGGTCGCGGTTAATGCAACGCCGATGATAATGGCGCGCTGATGTTCAAAGCCAAAAGCAATCGCCACCAGGTAGCCACCAAGCCAGGGCACAATGACGCCGAACAAACCAATCACCAGATACTTAACACTGCTAATATCTTTAAGCTTAAATTCCAGCCCGACAACAAAGAGCAGAATCACCGCCCCGAGGTGCGCAATACTGCTCACGAAGTCGGTATAGGTTATCCAGCCAAGCACACTGGGGCCAATGATAAGTCCCACAATAATTTGTCCCACTACCGCCGGTTGCCCGATACGTGATGAAATCAAATACCCAGCCAGCGCTACAAAAAGCAGCAGACTCATTTGAAACTCTATTGAGTGGGATAATGCATTCATAATCGCCCTACCTTTAGACAAAGTGACACTTAACCAGTGTTCAGCACACGATATAAAGGAATGGACTGCATCAGTCAATCATATTTTCGAATTTGCTTCAGAAAGTTGTCACGTGGTATCCAAAAACTGAACAGCTTGTTAAGCCCTGATTTCCAGACACGAGAACCTTAGCATGAGAAAAAAACATAAGCAGTATTCCTGTAATTTTAAAGCACAAGTGGCCTTAATGACTATTCGGGTTGATGAAACAGTACCGCAACAGACGCTCGAAATGGGTTACATCCAACGCAGATCAATGCCTAGAAAAAACTCGAGTTATAACTGAGTCTGGTGTATGAAGTATTGAAAAAAAGGGACCCTAACTCTGGTTGATTGGAAGTTACCAAACAATCAAGCGTACACCACAGTTAATAAGAATAACGTTGTTAAGCTGACGGGGCGAGATGAAATTGCATACCCGCTCACTGAAATGCTGAGAAAAGGCGTTGAACAGTTAATTTTCTGCCCCATAAATAAGAGATAAGTTCTACCATCTGACAATTGATCATGCATGGAATACACCGACCAAACTTGATTGGAACGAAGTGGCTCTTTCAATGGCTCAGGCTTGTGTTTATTTAACCGCACGGTGGTGTATACGCATATTTAGGCCGGCTTACAGTAATAAGCGATAGACTCGCTTATGGTTCCAGCGATAGTCCTGAACGTTCCGCAGATAGTCAAAACAAAACCCAAAGCCCCTATCCAATTTCTTCTGGGTCAATCGAATGCTGGCAGCAACATGACCTCTGCTTTTGGCGTCAGTTAAAAATGGAACAATTACCTTGTGTGTGCTACACCACTAAAACTCCGATCACCGCGGATGATGTACTCAATGACAAAGTTTTGCCGTCCTTCTAGCAGTAGGACCTACCAATGTGACAGATTCTAACGGATCGAGGCACTGAATATTGTGGCCGAGTCGATCAGCATGATTATTAACTATATTGAGCTGTAAATAATATCGACCACACTAAAAAAAGACGATGTCGCCACAGACGAGTGGCATCTGTGAGCGTCCGCAATAGCAACATTACGCGATGGGAAATTGATTTAGGCGGAGAAAAATCCAGCACATACCTAAACTGATAGGCACTGATTAAAAACGGGTAACTGTCAGATCAAGAGGCTGTAAATAATTCTGTGTAACTGCCCGTTTCAAACATGAGGAGCTAACTGCTCCTCAAATACAATCATAAAGTGATTCATGGCCTCTTTCCAGTTTCTAATCGGCATCGTCCATTTCTTTG
>Ga0316209_1000849_pt1 | contig 41419 bp, 50 predicted proteins | sample 6monopyrite_MG_FD_204945 | JGI IMG/M metagenome (GOLD analysis project Ga0316209, IMG submission 204945) | Microbial mat bacterial communities from mineral coupon in-situ incubated in ocean water Damariscotta River, Maine, United States -... | ecosystem: Environmental > Aquatic > Marine >...
AAGACGCATAGTATAAGACACTAAAGGCAGGGAGTAGTGCATTCCAGGAAAATAATGATCGGGATTTTCAGGATTATTTCCACCATTAAAGGCAATGGCTCTTGCGGGTCTTGTTGCAATAATTGAGCCTTCCGTTCCAAATTCTAGGGTGAATTCTTCTTTTAGCTCATCTATTTCCTGATTATCACGAAATTCTGCATATTGTTCTAAAACTTTATCTGCATCAATTTCCTCCTCTGGAGAGCAATTTAATGCCGTCCACATCGCGGTTAGGAGCAACTTATTTTCATTATCTCCGCTATTATTATCTTTAGTACCCATAGTTTCTTCTCGTTATTATTATTTAACTTTAAATCACTTATATCTATTTAATTCTTTTCTGGAAAATCATGCAAGAAAAATGTATAAGGCGGGGTAATTAAAGGGTTTTTGTGATGAGCGCAAATAAGGATTTTGATGTAATTATTGTTGGTGGAGGTCACGCAGGTTGTGAGGCGGCGGCTTCTGCTGCGCGCACTGGCGCTAAAACTGCGCTGCTTACTCATAAGTTAGATACTATTGGCGCAATGTCTTGTAATCCCGCGATTGGCGGGCTTGGTAAAGGGCATTTAGTGCGAGAGATTGATGCGCTCGACGGGGTTATGGCTCGGGTTATTGATAAATCGGGAATTCAATATCGTATGCTTAACGCATCAAAAGGCCCCGCGGTTAGGGGCCCTAGAGCGCAGGCGGATCGTAAATTATATCGCTACGCCATGCAGGAAATGCTAGCGAGCTATACTAATCTTAGCTTGGTAGAAGCTGGAGCTGACGATCTTATCCTTGATGAAGAAGGTGCGATTTGTGGCATTAAAACACTGACTGGTGAGGTATATAGCTGCGATAGTATAGTGCTTACTACGGGTACATTTTTGCGCGGTATGATCCACCGTGGAGAAGAAACCAAGCCAGCGGGCAGAGTGGGCGAAGCCCCCTCTATCGGTTTGGCAGAAACTCTGGAGCGTTTGAGCTTTCCCTTAGGACGCCTTAAAACAGGAACGCCCGCACGCCTTGATGGCAAAACAATAGATTGGGATATACTTGATGAGCAGTTGGGCGATCAAAAGCCAATTCCATTTTCTTATATGAATAATGAAATAACTGTGCCGCAAATTCCTTGCTATATTACCTATACCAATGAGGAAACTCATAAGATTATATCGGATAATATTAAAAGCTCGCCCATATTCTCAGGGCAGATTAAATCAACGGGGCCGCGCTATTGCCCTTCTATTGAGGATAAAATCAACCGCTTTTCTGATAAGCCGCGCCATCAGATTTTCCTTGAGCCTGAAGGGCTGGACGACGATACGGTTTACCCTAATGGAATATCAACTTCACTGCCGATTGATGTGCAAGAGGCCTTTATTCATTCAATTAAGGGATTGGAGAATGTTCGGGTAATAGAGTGGGGCTACGCGATTGAATATGATTATGTTGATCCGCGAGATTTGAAAAAAACTTTGGAGAGTAAGCGCATAGCTGGATTGTTTTTGGCAGGGCAAATTAACGGTACAACGGGCTATGAAGAGGCCGCCGCTCAGGGGCTTATGGCGGGGATTAATGCCGCCAAACAAGCTCTTAGGGGCAATGTTTCACGTGAAACGGCGGATATTTTTGTGCTTGATCGCGCCGATGCCTATATCGGGGTTTTGATAGATGATCTCACAACTAGAGGCGCGCCTGAGCCTTACCGCATGTTTACTAGCCGCGCTGAATATCGCCTGCGTTTGCGCGCTGATAATGCAGATCAACGCCTTACTGATAAGGGTGTCGAGATTGGCTGTGTGGGTTCAGAGCGTAAAAATATCTGGCAGGAGAAATCAGCGTCTTTGGCAAAAGGTCGTGATCTTATCCATGATCTAAAAGCCACCCCGAATGAACTCATTAAGAAAGGCGTGAAGGTTAATCAAGACGGAGTACGTCGAAGCGCGTCAGATCTGCTATCTTATCCCAACATATCATGGGAAGATTTAGAAAAATTATGGTCACAGCTAAAAGATATTCCTACCGATATTCGTGAGCAGCTGGAAATTGATTCGCTGTATGCGGGATATATGGATCGTCATGAGGCAGATATTGCGGCTTATCGTAAGGACGAGAATTTAAAGCTGCCAAAGGCTTTGGATTATTCCAAGGTCGGCAGCCTTTCTAATGAAATTCGACAAAAGCTTGAGCAGGTAAATCCGCAAACTCTGGGCGAGGCCGCACGTATTCCGGGTGTTACTCCCGCGGCGGTAATCGCCCTATTGCGCTATGTTAAGAAGCCGCCCAAGAACAAAGACGTAGCGTGATATGATAATATATTCCAAGGACGATTTTTCAGAATTATTCACCATATCTGATGATATATTTAAGAATATAGAAATCTATCACGGCTTGCTGGTGAAGTGGAATAAGGCGATAAATTTGGTAAGTCCAAAGAGTATTCCCGACGCGTGGCACCGTCATTTTATAGACTCGGCGCAAGTTACAGGCTTTGTCCCTGAAAATACTAGGGTTTATGCAGATTTAGGTTGCGGAGGCGGTTTTCCGGGTCTGGTTGTGGCAATAATGCGCCCCGATATAGATGTTCATTTAGTTGAATCTGATGAGCGTAAATGCCAATTTATGCGCACGGTGGTAAGAGAATGCGCCTTAAATAATGTTACAATTCACACCAGCCGCGTAGAAAATGTAACGGATTTTATCACTCCTGATTTTATCACGGCACGCGCATTAGCATCATTAGAGCAGCTATTTACTTATTGCCTGCCATGGGCGCAAAGCAACCCCAAATTAGAGTTTTGCTTTATGAAGGGCATGCGCGCCGATGAAGAAATAGAGCAAGCTTATAAGCTCTATAATTTTGATGTTGCAAAAACCCCTAGTATCACCGATCCTGAAGCTCAGCTTTTGACGGTGAAAAATTTATGTATGAAATAAAGCAAAAAAAATTTGAAGTAAGCGGATTTAAAATTGCCTATACGGATATGGGCGCGGAATATGGGCGCGTGTTATTTTGCGTGCATGGTTTATTATCTAACGCTCGTGATTATGATTTTATGGCGTTAGAGCTTGCAGAAAAAGGATACCGCATTATTTCCATGGATTTACCTGGGCGCGGAAAAAGTGATCGTCTTGATGACCCCAGCCTTTATGCCCCGCCTAGCTATATCCACTTTTGCCATGCTTTGATAAATCATGTAACAGCTGGCAAGCCCTTCGATTATTTTGGAGTATCGCTTGGCGGTATGCTGGGAATGGCATTAAGCAGTTTAAGCGATATTAAAATGGAGCGGTTAATCCTTGTTGATGTCGGCGCAGAAATTTCTGGTGATGCCCTTAATATGGTTGCGCAAATTGCCAAAGTTCCGCCTGTTTACAATAGTATTGATGCTGCTAAACAAGCTTTGCGTAGGCGTTGTGCTTCTTGGGGGATAAATGAGCCCTATATTTGGGAGCATCTTGAAAAATATAATATAGTAGAAAATAAGCAAGGAATGTTTGCTTTTCATTATGATCCCGCAATAGGAAGCGCACTTCCTGCGATAAATGAAACTATTCAAATGTGGGATTTATGGCGGCAAATTAAACAGCCCACACTGCTTATTCGCGGCGGGTTGTCGATGTTGCTTACGGTGGAAACTGCTATGAAAATGCGGGATAATTATAAGGGGAAAAGCTTTGATTTGATAACCTTTAACCCCTGCGGGCATGTACCAAATATGATGCAAAAAGATCATATCGAGGCTCTTAGTTCTTGGCTTGGTGTTGCAAATAAAAAATGATTTTTTTCAAATTTTGTTGCTTTTTTACCAAAAAATTGCATATCATGTGTTCACAAACGCAATTTCTATGTCTTTTTTTATTCAAAGACGAATTAAGTCAGCAGGTCTATAATGCAAGGATCTTCACCACAGATGCCAAGAATATTTGCTGTCGCCAATCAAAAGGGCGGCGTTGGTAAAACTACGACTACGGTTAATATTGCCACAGCGTTTAGTGCGATGGGGCATAGGGTGTTATTGATTGATATGGATCCGCAAGGTAACGCGGGGACAGGGCTTGGCGTTAGACGTTCGATGGTTAAGAAATCAGTTTATGATGTTTTGTTTGAGCAATCGAGCGCGCTAGATGCGATTATAAAAACCAAAGTCCCGCGGCTTGCGATTATGCCCTCTTCTATGCATTTATCGGGCGCGGATATAGAGCTTTCAAATTCTAAGAAGCGCGAATCAAGATTAAAGAACGCCTTGGTAGATATTGCCGAGGATTATGATTATATAATAATTGATTGCCCGCCCTCATTGAATTTTTTAACGATCAATGCTTTGGTTGCGGCAAATTCAATTATTGTGCCGCTGCAATGTGAGTTTTATGCTCTGGAAGGTTTAAGTCAGCTTACCAAGACGGTAAAGCTTGTACAAAAACACTATAATCCAGAGCTTGAAATTCACGGCATTGTACTGACTATGTATGATAAACGTAACCGCATAACGCGCCTTGTTGAAAAGGACGTGCGCGAATATTTCAAGGATAAGGTTTATAACACCACTATTCCGCGAAATGTTAAATTATCCGAAGCCCCGTCTTATGGATTGCCTGCGCTGGTTTATGACATGAAATGCGCAGGAGCGCAGAGCTATATTAAACTTGCGCGTGAGATTTTGAATAAAGAAAAGCAGGGAAATTGCCCTATAACCCAACCTAATAACCAAAGCGAGGTAGCTTAAAATGATGGACGATCTAGATGTAATACTTGGTGAGATTAAAGAAGAACTTGGCGAAGATCATAAGGAAGAGAATAATGATGAGGGCATGCAAGGTTTAGGGCGCGGCCTTAATGCTTTGTTTGAAGATGAAGAAAGCATTGAGGTTATAGAAGAGGAAATTGAGGTAAATATTCAAAGCGAGCCAGAGCCAGAGGAGATTGCCGTTGATTTCGGTGCGCCAGATGATCTTAATGTTGATGATAGTGATGATTCTCGCCCTAGGTTAGTTGTGGGAATTGAACAGCTTGCCCCAAGTCCTTATCAACCACGTAGGGTTTTTAATGATGATAGCATAGAGGAATTAGCAAGCTCTATTGCTCAATATGGCGTTCTGCAACCGTTATTAGTGCGTGAAAACCCAGAAAAATTAGGTAGTTACGAGATTATAGCAGGAGAGCGTCGCTGGCGCGCATCACAAAAAGCGCAGCTCCATGAATTACCAGTAATTATCCTTGAAATTAGTGAGCTTGATGCCGTTAAAATTGCCTTAATCGAGAATTTACAGCGTGAGGATTTAGACCCGATTGAAGAGGCTATGGGTTATAAAAAATTGCTCGAAGAATATGAGCAAACTCAAGAAGGGCTTGCCAAGGCAGTGGGTAAAAGCCGTCCACATATTACTAATATGATGCGCCTTTTAAACTTACCCGATCAGGTTCAGGCGCACCTTAGTGCGGGTGATTTGACTATGGGGCATGCAAGAGCATTGATAACAGCAGATGACCCTGAAAATTTGGCAAAGCAGGTGATTGCCAAGGGGCTTAGTGTTCGTCAAACAGAGAAATTTGCCGCAGGAAGCGTTAAAAAACCTGAGGGAAAATCAGCAGCTAAACCAGCGGTTAATAGCTCTAGCTCATCAACAAAAGACGCGGATACTATCGCTCTTGAAAATGATATAAGCAACGCGCTTGGCATGACGGTGAGCATAGATAGCGTAGATGGTAAATCAGGATCGCTCTCGGTTGAGTTTAAATCACTGGATCAGCTTGATGAAGTTCTTCACCGCCTCGCCCATTTCCCAGGTAGCAGGCTGAATGGTTGATGATAATTTTTAATTATGATATGTAAAGAGCCATTATGAGCATAGAAGACGATAAAACAACATATTTAGTAGGGGATTTTTCCGGAGCGCATGTATTTGCCGGAGGAATGTTCTCGATAAAAATTGATGAGAATGATTTGGCAAAACCATTTCATGATGTCACTCATCGCGGTTATACCTATCGCTTTATCAATCCATCAGAGATAAGCGAAAAATCTCTGGAAGTTCTTAAAAATAAGCCTAATGCTTTTGTGTTTGGCGGTGATATGCATGATGTTTTGCTTAATGTTAATAAAAAAGCAATTAGTGCTATGCACGTACCAGAGCTTAATCTTTAGAATTTAAATTTATTCAGGAAAATAAACGGGCGAGTATATAGGCTCGTCCTGCGGTAGGTTAAGCGGATTATCAGGGTCAAGGTTTTCCATGAATGGCTTACCTCTATCATAGTGGGTTATATTATGAACAGAGCTTATCCATTTTCCAAGTATATCATTACTAACAGAGCTATGGCGATTTGGCACAGCGTCTAATATTTGCTTTTCAATATGTTTGGGCATGATTAAACGGCTTTGCTTTATTTGCTCATCATATTCACCTGATAGCACTTGATCTTGAAATTTTTTTGCAAGGGTCAGGCTATGTCCTTCGAAATAATTTGCAGGAAGTGGGGGTATTGGAGCAGAAATATCATCGCCACTAATCCGAGATTTCATGGCTTGACCTAAATCTCTATTCCATTCTTTAAGCAATGCTGTGGTGCTATATTCAGGGTGGCCTTGCATCAAAATGGCACGTATGCCGTCCTCTGAGCTTGCAAGTAATACGCCTGCTTCATCGCTATAGGCCAGTAATTTCATTTCAGCGTCAAGCACTTGCTCCCAAGTGATTTGATTCCAGCGCGAGTGAGGTAGCATGAAGTGAGAGCTTATCCCCTCGGTAATCGGGTGGGTAATGCTTGTATTTTGATGTTCAAAATTACCCCAGCGTTTTTCCTGCATTTTCTGTCGCGGGGCATCATGCTTAATTTGCATGTAAGCATGACTTGCCAAGCAGGAATATAGAGTGGAGGTTGGACCATCATTACTTTCTGCATATTTTATAATTTCTTCAAGAGCCTTGTAGAGCTGCGAGTTCTTATCCATTGGATTATAAAATGGTGGCTCTGTTGGGCTTCCGCTTGGCAGATTTGCACCCGTAACAATCATTGCATCGGGGGCTATTTTTTTTATTTCATCGAATGAATTATAATTTTCCATTATATAATCATGGTGTTTGCCGTAATCAACGCCTTCTATACGAACAAAATGCGGGACAATTTGTAACGCTCCAGAAGCTTGTCCAATGGGAAGTAGGAAATCAAGCTCGGTTGGTTTTAGCGCGCCTGCCGGCATCATATTAACAATACAAAGATGAAGCTCGCGATGTTCGCGCTGATCCGCTTCTTCTTTTTTCAATACGGAATGGTCGCGCTTATGAATGCGTTTGTGCAGATCTGAATTTTCAATGGATAGCGGCATATCGCAATTTCCTTATATACTCAAGTTAGGAGAGCAATAGCCGTATTTTAAGCCTGCGTGCTCACCTAGGTTTCCAATCGGATACCACAGGCAAGCAATAGCTTTTTCTGTGGCGCTTTAGCTTTTATAACGTGGTGCAAGCTGATCCTTCAAATGCCACGGCTACGTCATGTAGCAGATAGTTTATATAATTTTCGTAAATATTTTGTCAATATACATAATTATTTTGTGTGTATGATATGGGTCACGGTGTTATTGGTTGCTTACTTCAATCTTTGCCATTTGAACAGCCTTATAAATGCTATCTATAAATGTTCCGTCTTTATCCAGTTTTATTTTATTTATACCGTCATTTCGCAAGTCGCGTAAATCTCTTAACAAGTGATATATGTCGATTAGAGCCTCGTTATTTTTCTTTTCTTTCATAGGATTATTTAGCGTTGTCTGTATTGCTTCTGCCCCATGAGCATAGGCAATGGCTGCTTTTTTGGAAGCGGTATTAGGCTTTGAATTCATATTGCTATGCTCAGTTTTTACCCAAGGCTTAAAAGATGAAGTTTTTTGAGGTGGATCATCGTTTAGCTTAGACGATAGACGGTTTTCCAGAAAATCTTCCAGAAAGTAAATTAAGGAATTAATAGAGAAAATATTATCTTCATTATTAGGTTGGTCTAGGTAATTATTATTTTCATGTCCTGAATCTTTACTGGTTTTTTTGTCTTTATTATTAGGCTTGTTCTTAATTTCTAGAATCGCGTTAGCAGCCTCTGTTTCCAGAGGTTTTTTTATAGAACTGATATTTTGAAGATATGGAATCATCAAAACTTACCTATATTCTTGTTAAATATAAATAGAACTTAGCAAATTATAGCTATTCTGGCAAATTTCAGTGGTTTTTATGTATGGTCTTATTTTTTGAATAGGTCATAAGGGTGAGGATATTTTTCTTCCTCTGGCATGTTTTTGATACGAAATGCTTGCTCATGCCATGGGGCAACATAATCCCATAATATATAATTTTGTTGATTATAGTAAGAATCAACATTGCATTTTATATATGCAATATCTCCAGCCATGAGCCATTGCTTTTTATCCTTTACCATTTGGAAGTTTTTATAATCAGCAGATGATATTTTTAAATGTATTTCTAATTCAGTATCAAACTCATCATTCTCATAAGGAATCTTATCTCGTAATACTTTATCTTTTTCGGGAGATAGTTTTAAATTTGCAAAAAAATCGAGTTTATTAATAATCATCGAAATATAGCCTTCGCCAAATTTATAGTTAAATATTGGCGTTTTATTATTGTCTAAATTAAAAAATTTAAAAGTTATGCGCGCTGTCTTCCCGTCTTTTGCGGGTATATATTTTGATAGGGTATTAACTTTGATTTCTATTAAATCTGTATCTACATCAAACACCCCATAGCCTTGCCCTAGCCGCATTATTTCCTTAACCAGATAGCCTTCTTTTTTGCTCTCAGGCAGATCTTTATATGCTGATTTGGATTTAATCCATGCATCATAATCAGGTGGGTCTCCAGAGGCACGAAAGAAAGCAAATATAGCCTGCTCCTTAGGAGTCACTTTTGTGCTATAATAGCCATCTTGCGCCCATACGGGCATCGCATGCATGAATAACAGCAATATTACGAGGGTAATTTTTTTAAAAAAGTTATTATTATTCATTAAATTACAAATCAAATTTTGTTTTGGTATTATTATAGGCACTAAAGTATTTTATCATGAAGGATAAAGGTAAAAAAATCTATAGCAAGAATAAACAAAGTGCAGAAGATAAGGCACTTTGGGCTGAGGTGACGAAGAATATAGAGCCATTAAAAGGAAAAACTATAGATTCTGATTTTGATAAAAGACCTGATGTTACTCGTAAAAAACCATATAGGCATAATGTCGGTATTACCCAAGCCCATGAAGAGACACCACGCAGTGAAATTTATGGTTCACATAAGAGCAATGCTATAGATCACCGCACAGAGCAACGTTTAAGGCGCGGTCAGTTGGATATTGAGGGGCGGCTTGATTTACATGGTATGAACCAAAATCAGGCATATGATGCCTTATTACATTTTATCCCTAAATCTTATGATAGTGGTAAGCGCTGCGTTTTGGTTGTTACAGGTAAGGGACATCAGCGCCACGGTGATCAATCTTTGTTAGAACGCATAGATGGCGTATTAAAGCAAAAAACACCTCAATGGCTTAATGATATACCCTTATCTCAGTATGTGCTTAATGTGCAAACAGCAAAGCCCAAGCATGGCGGTGAAGGCGCGCTATATGTTTTGCTGCGTCGTAATCGAGAGTAAGGTCATTCGACTTTTATGCGATATATTTGCTCTTGCCTAATATTACCGTTTGAGCGGTTGATTATCGCGTAGCCTTTATATGTACCCTTGATGAGCTGCACTTTGCCTATTTTACGTCCAGTGAAATAATATTGGCGCGCCCGCGTTTTTTTAACGGTTTCTTTTCGGGTTATAAATTCCTTGCCTTTGGGGTCAATGATTTTCAAAATCACAGTATCGCCAGCCTCAACATTATAAAAGCCACTCCAGAAAACCAGAGCAGCACTGCTTATAGATAGGGATTTAGGATTTAATTCATCACCCTTTTGTATGACGGTAAAATCAGGGGGCTGCGCTCTAAACCCACCATCAAAAATTGCAACATGTTCATATGCCATGGGCAGGCCAATATGCCAAAGAGATTGCTTGTTCTTGCCGCACCCTTTGGTATTAGCCACCCCTGTATAGGGGTCAACTACCTCACCTTTCTTTATCACACCAAAGTGAAGATGTGGGAACTCAGCCACGCCTGATTGCCCTATTTCCGCAATTTTTTGCCCAGCCTTTACGCGCTGCTTTGGCTTAACTACCACCGAGCTTTGTTTTAAATGACAATAGATACTCTGCAAACCATCTCCATGATCAATTAAAATGCCGTTACCACATTCTTTTTTAGCCTCCCTGATCTTTTCAAATTCTTCGGAGGTTTTAAGGCGGTCATCTTCGCTATCTCTAACCCTAAGGACTTTGCCAGAAGCTGCGGCGAAAACATCTACACCAGCGCGCATTCGTGTGATTGAACCAAGAGCAAAATCTACGCCCTTATGTCCATCATAGGTCTTTATATTGCATTTAAAATCCTTGGCTTCACCTTCCGCGGGATCGACATCAACATAATTCACTGCCCAGCAATCTTTGCCATAGGTGCAAGCCGCAGGGAAAATGAATTGCCCCTCTTCTGCCCTCACTGGCGTTACGAACAGGAAGATAAATATCCCTATCATTATATTGATGCGGTGTTTATTTGACATAGAGCCTCTCTTTTGTCTATTCTCATAACAAATAATGGTAGGGTTGAAAATGCCAAAAAGACAAGCAGTAAAAATCAGTTCCTTAAATACCGCGCTTGAGCGTGATTGCCCTATTGTGCTTAAATCTCCCATAGATGAGAGTTCTTCACTTTCCAATATGTTTGGTGATAAGGCTGATATATCCTCCGCCCATATGACTACATTGGCGCAATGGGAAAAACCACCAAGGAAAGATGGTAAGGTATATGGGCATATTGAGTCTGAGGACTGGCAGGAATTTAAACAAAATCTTGATCGAGTAATCAGTGCAGGAAAAGCTGATAAGCTTCTTATTGAATATGAAGGACAGATCACTAATTATCGTAATGCCACCATGTTTGGTCGCCCTGATGATGAGGCAGGCCTATTGAGTGATTTACAAAATGGCGGAGCAGGTAATGCCCTATCCGATAATCATGGCATGGTCATAGGCTTTCCTCGCTTTTTTAACTCTGCTTCAGGGCTAAGCGTTAAAATCCCCTATGCAAGCCAAGAAGATAGCGAGCTGCAATGGCAGGAAATTGACACAAGTTCAGATAATCCTGAGCCATACCGCGATATTTATTCAGACATTTGTAATGATTAGCAGGTATTAATATGGGCTGGATAAGAGAGCTTCCACAAGCAATAGAGAGCGAATTACCAATTATCCTAAAGCTGGATTTTGATCCGGGGTGGAAGGATTTGCGCGCAAAGTTTGAGGGCAAAGCATCGGACGTTAAACCGCCACGCCATGTCCAGACGCTCTTGAATAATGAGCATCATATGTTCGCCTTCAAAAGCACCGCCGAATTTATAAGAATGTCGGAAACCATCAAAGAAACTGATCCCGAAGCATTCTCCCGCACCTATATAATGTATGAAAATGATATGCGCTCTTTCGATGAATTTGTTGTTGGGCGCAATAAAAGAAAATTCATTGATATGCAAAATGCCTTTTATAGCGAGGTAACAGCGATTAGCAAGTTAAAATCAGGTGAGAAAAGGCAGTTTTTAAGCGGTATTGAGGGCGCGCATGATAAACGCGCTGCCTCCTTTCCTGTGTTGACTTATTTCTCCCCTTCCAAAGCCACCGCAGAGGGTAAAAAGGGCAGAGGATTGCTGATTGATAAGGGTTTGCTTGAGGCTTTTAAAGAAAAATCCGAGGCAGGTGACTTTGTGGCTCTGCAAGGCTTAGATGCAAGGCGAAGCCCTAAGGCTAGGCAGTATCTTATGAATAATGAAACCGTTGCGGTTATTGGCGTTCCTTATATTCACCGCGATCAGGTGGAGCGCAATATAGAAGACCACCGCGATTTTGAAGATCCCAACACCAAATATGCGTTGATTCAAATGAAGATTCAAACCACCAATCAGGTTTGTACGCGAATTCCAAGCGCGTTAGATCATGGCTAGGCTCTTGCCCTAGATACGGAATTTATGACGCATACCAAGACCGAGCAGAAATAGCAATATCAATTATACAGAGAAAATTTCCTATGATGAAATATCTAACGGTCCGTAAAAAACACTATATTTAAAATAAAATGATTTTAATTTTTGAATAATCTTCTGCCATATCCCAAACATAGCCCTCAAGCCCATTATTGGCAATATGAAAAACTCTATCCTTGGTTGAGGAGGAGAGCAAAAATGAGCCGATTATGATGTAATATCATAAATAAAGCGCGTTAATTAAATTTAGTTATCAAATGTTATATAGACATAGCATTGGCGGTTGAATTCACAGCAGGGGCTTCCATAACCGCGGGAGTTACCTCCTCAGCAGCAGGAGGTTCATATGCCTCAACCCTTGCGCTAAAGTCTTTCATGGCCACATCTTCTAATTTTTCTTCACCAACTTTATATCCGCCCATTGCCCCTCTTAGTTCTGCGGAAGCCACCATAGCGGAGCCATGCTCATCTAAAGATGCTTTAACTGCTTCTTCAAAGCCTTCTTTAATGGCGCTATCCTCAGGGATTTCACCGCTATTTACTTGATCTAAATATTCTACAACTTGGTTATTATCCCAACCAGCATCTTCGCCACCCATTCTTTCGGCTACATCATCAATAATCATAGCTGTAATTTCATTAGGATCGGTGGTTATTGTTACGCCAGCTTCTTGCGGTTCGGTAGGAGATTCTACCGCTGGTGCTGCCGCAGCCATTTCAGCCGTGTCATTTGCATTTTCTATAACTTGCTCTTGCACTTTGGCCTGCACAGCTTCTAATAATTCTGGAGAAACATCTGTAAATTGTTGAGCCGCCACAAATTCTGTAATGCTTTCTAACATAGCCATTTGCGCGGGATCATTCATATCAAGGGGCGCACCGTTTAGCTCACCTTCAAGAATATTTTCAGCTCTTGCCGTTAAGTTATCAAGCATTTCTGATGCTTCGTTTGATGGCTGAGATTCTTTCATTTCGGCCTCATCTACTTGTGGAGCGGTCATTTCAACTTGATCATTAGTGATATTCTGCTCAACTGATGCGTCTGGAGCGCTATCACCATCATTTGCAGCGTTCTTAAATTCTTCAACTAATCCCTGCTTATAAGCGTCAAATTCTTGAGCTTCTTGCTGTATTCTAAATTCAGCTTCTTGCGCCTCAAGTTCCTGCTCTAGTCGCAGACGTTCTGTTTCCTCTTCCATCTCACGGAAAGAATCGTCCATCGCGCTCATATTATTTTCGTTGCTCATAAAATCTCATCCCATTTTTTATTATGTATATTTATAGAAAATAATAGCACAGAGTTTCCTGCACGTGCAAACTTAAAGAGTTATTAAATACCATTAAAAGTATTGTTTATAAAATAAACTTACTTAAATCTGCACTCTTCACAAGTTCTTCAACATTTTCGCGTACATAATTGGCGGTGATTTTTATTTCTTCTCCGCTGCGGTCACTGGCGGTAAAGCTGATTTCTTCCAGCAATTTTTCCATTACAGTATGCAAGCGCCGCGCGCCGATATTTTCGATATTCTCGTTTACCTCGAATGACAGGCGGGCAATCTCGTCTATTGCTTCATCTTCAAAGGTAAGGGTTACGCCCTCAGTTCCGATAAGTGCCTCATATTGTTTGATAAGGCTGGCTTCGGTTTCTTTTAAGATGCGCTTGAAATCCTCAACCGTTAGTGCGCGAAGCTCTACGCGAATGGGTAAGCGTCCTTGCAATTCAGCCAGTAAGTCAGAGGGCTTAACTGCATGAAAAGCACCGCTTGTGATGAATAACATGTGATCGGTCTTTACTGCGCCATGTTTGGTGACAACTGTTGTTCCCTCTATTAGCGGCAGTAAATCACGCTGTACGCCTTCACGCGAAACATCACCGCCGCGTACGTCTTGGCGCGCCGCGATTTTATCAATCTCATCAATGAATACGATGCCATTTTGCTGTACTAGCTCTAATGCATTACTGATGATTTTATCCTCATCAAGCAGCTTATCGGATTCTTCGGTTATAAGTATGTCATAGCTCTCTAGCACGCTAAGGCGTTTTTTCTTGCGCTTCTCACCAAAGGCTTTGCCGAACATATCACCAATATTCACCATGCCCATAGACGATCCTGGCATTCCAGGTATATCCATCATACCGCCCATAGGGTTGGTGTTATCCAGAACATCAATCTCGATTTCTCTATCGTTAAGCTCTCCTTCACGTAGTTTCTTGCGGAAATTCTGGCGGGTATTCTCGCCTGCTGTATCGCCCACTAATGCATCAAGCACGCGCTCTTCTGCGTAAATTTCAGCTTGAGTTTTCACGGTTTTGCGCATGGATTCTTGTGTCATGCGAATTGCCATCTCGGTTAGGTCACGGATAATTGATTCCACGTCCTTACCGACATATCCGACCTCAGTGAATTTAGTGGCTTCAACCTTAATAAATGGAGCATTGGCAAGCTTCGCAAGACGGCGAGCAATTTCAGTTTTACCAACGCCAGTTGGCCCAATCATAAGGATATTCTTCGGATATACTTCTTCTTGCAATTCAGGTTCAAGCTTTGACCTTCTCCAGCGATTACGAAGGGCAATAGCAACGGCGCGTTTGGCATCATTTTGCCCAATGATATTACGGTCAAGCTCGCTCACAATTTCCCTTGGGGAGAATGAGGAAACAATAACTGGTTTTTCTTTTTGCAAATTTTTCATTCTTAAAAGCCTGACTTATAATTTATATGTCTTAGGATATAAACTTTTTGAAAGCAGTTTTAAACAGCAAATTTATAGGATTTATTAAGAAAAAAGCTTTTTAATATGAAGAAGCATATTTGTAGCGCGCCGATTTAGGTGGATATTGGCATGATGCCATGTTACAAAATTACAGATAGGGCATGTAAAAACATGCAAAATAATAAAAGGGTTTCTTATGGAACTATTTGACTGGTTATTATTCTTTGCCATTGTCCCATTTTTAATTGCTATTGATTTAAAGCTTTTTAATAAAGGCCATGATAACGTCATTGGCTTTCGTAAAAGCATGATTTTAAGCGCGTGGTATATTGCCGCTGGTCTTGCTTTTGGTCTTGTTGTCTGGTGGCATTTTGGTGCGGATAAGGCCATGATGTATTATACGACCTATGTCATTGAGAAAAGCCTTTCCCTTGATAATTTATTTGTAATGTCAGTGATTTTCACCGCCTTTTCAATTCCGCGCCAATATCAGCATAGAGTGCTGGTTTGGGGGATTATTGGCGTTATAATTTTACGCGGAATTATGATTGGCGCTGGCGCGGCGCTGGTTCATAATTTTGATTGGGTGTTGCTTATATTCGCTGCTATTTTAATCTTCACAGGCATAAAGATGATGTTTATCGACGATGAAGATGATGTTGATAATTTTGAGCAAAAACCATTGGTTAAATTTCTAAAAAAACGCTTTCCCCTTACCACCAAAATACATGGTAATAAATTTATTGTGCGCCGTGATGGTTTGAGCGAAGAAGAAGCCATGGAGATAAAAGGTAAATCAAGATTTGTATATACGCCGCTTTTCCTTGCTTTGATCGTAATTGAGATAAGCGATGTAATCTTTGCGGTTGATTCTATTCCTGCCGCCTTGGCCGTTACTCAAGACCCGTTTATCGTGTTTACCAGTAATATTTTTGCGGTTCTAGGATTGCGCGCTCTATTCTTCGCGGTGGAGAATATTATTGATCGCTTTGAGCTTATGAAATATGCAATATCTTTTGTGCTGGTATTTATTGGCTTTAAAGTATTTTATAACGGCCTTGTTCCTGATGGTCATATTAGCCCTGCTTTATCCCTTTATATTACGGTTGGGGCGCTTGCTATTGGCTTTATTTTCTCTTGGGTTAAAACCAAAAATGATGAAAGAAAGCCCTCTGAGGATAATAATAAATAGCCTTATATTTTTAAGTTGACGTACCCTATATAATATACAAGCATGAATTGCATACATCTGTAACCAATTGATATTTATTGATAAAATTCCTATTTTTTCTGTTATTATTGTAGTCATCGTTTTTTCTTAAGAGGAAATATGTCTAAAATGATAATACCCACTGGCAAAGAGCTGTTTTTTGATAAAGATGAAATAATTGTAAGCAAGACAAATACCAAGGGGCATATAACCTATGCTAATGATGTATTTATTAGTCTTGCTGGCTATACAGAAAAAGAGGTGATAGGTTCTCCTCATAGCCTTGTACGTCACCCTGATATGCCGCGATGCATTTTTAAACTTCTATGGGATCAGCTAGAAAATAAAAAAGAGATTTTTGCATATGTTGTTAATATGTCAAAAAATGGCGATCATTATTGGGTTCTTGCCCATGTGACACCGACAATAGATAGTTCTGGCACTATCACATCATATCATTCGAACAGAAGAGTTCCTAAATCCGGCGTGATCAATGATGTAATTGTTCCCTTATATAAAACACTTATTAAGGAAGAAAAAAAGCACAAAAATCGTAAAGACGGCATGAATAGTTCATTTGAGTTGCTTGGAAAAATTTTAGAAGAAAAAGGAATTAGTTATGATGAATTTATCCTCTCTATCTAAGGCGCAAATATTATTAGTTTTGGCAATTTTTGTTGCTATTGGTGTTTATATGGGCGCCCCTCTTCATATGGCTGCCGGGGCGGTTATATTTTTATTATGTTTTGCTGCTATACTTATTCAAAAGGCAATAAATGAGATAGGTCGTACACATGAAGTTATGCTTAGACTTCAAAAGGGAGATTTTGAGGCTCGTATTCTTGGTATAAAAGAAGGTGGTAAAATTGGAGCTTTACAAAAGGCTACGAATAACATGATTGACTATGTTGATGCTTTTGTGCGTGAAGCATCGGCGGTTATGATTTGCATAAATGAAGGTAAATATTACCGTAGGATTTTTGAAAATGGCATGCATGGAAGTCTGCTAACAGGAACAAAAGTTATAAATGAAGCTGTAGGCTCATTTCAAGGTGCGCAGCAAAATTTTGCAAATAATTTAATGGGACAAACGGACGGCTTTGATGAAAATATTGCTGTATTCATAGAAAATGTTATTGAATCAATGGGGACACTTTCAAATACATCATCGGGTCTTAGTAATGTTGCAAATGACAGTGAAAATCAAGCTGGTACTTTGATAAGTTCTTCTAAAACTGCATCAGAGAACGTAAATACTGTTGCTTCTGCCTCAGAGGAGTTATCAGCAACCATTAGGGAAATTGCATCTCAAGTTACTGTTTCATCTAATATAGCTAGTGAAGCAGTAGATAAAGCTGAAGAGGCAAATAATGTGATTTCTAGCTTAGAATATAGCTCTGAGAAGATTGGTGAGGTGGTTGAGCTTATCAAGGATATTGCCGAGCAGACAAATTTGCTTGCGTTAAATGCAACCATTGAAGCTGCACGAGCTGGTGATGCAGGTAAAGGTTTTGCTGTGGTTGCATCGGAAGTAAAGGCTTTGGCATCTGAAACTGCCAAGGCTACTGAGGAAATTGAGGCTCAAGTAGTGGCTACGCAAAATGCAACAAACAAAACTGTTGCTGCAATTAGTCAAGTTAGTGAAACTATTGGGCAAATGAATGAAATTTCAACAGGAATAGCCACGGCAATGGAAGAGCAATCCATTGCAATGCAGGAAATTGTTCGTAGTACACAGGGCGCAGCAGATAGTACAAATAGAGTATCAGAGGTTGCTGTTGGGGTTAAAAAAGCTTCGGAGCAAACAAAAGTTGCTGCTAATGATCTTAGTGTAGCAACAGGTGAAATCAACAATAAAGCTGTAAGTCTAAGCAACGAAGTTGAAGTTTTCTTGGCAAATATTAAAACTGCGTAATTTTATAATTATTTATTAGGAGATATTAAAAAATGGCAACTTGTTTGGTCGTAGATGATGTAACTGTTTCTTTGTTTACAGCACGCACTTTTCTTGAAGAACTTGGCCTTGATGTTAAACAGGCATCAGACGGTGAGGGTGCACTGAAAACTTTAGATGATGGTGGGGTTGATGTAATGTTGCTTGATTGGCATCTAAAGAAGAAAAGTGGCCTTGAGCTATTGGAGGTTATTCGTAACAAGCATGGTAACGGCATGAAAGTTATTGTTTTTAGCGGGGTTGAGGATAGTGCTAGAGCTGATGATGCAATAATTGCAGGGGCTAATGGCTATATGACAAAGCCTACAACTAAATATAAACTAGAACATGAATTGAAAAGCGTAGGGATATTGTAGGAGAAGAAATGCCCCTCTCTCATGATCCTATCGGTCTAGCTATTCTAAATAGTAAAGGCATTATACAGAGTGTAAATCCCTATATTGAAATAATGACAGGCTATAATGACAAAGCTGTCGTTGGTAAAAATATAGCTTTTTTGATTCCTGACTTTGATTTTCTGTCAAAAGATAATAATTCTAGAATAGAAAAAATTACCCATAAAGATTCTGGAGAAGTTATTAATGTTAACGTATCTATTAGTCATCATAATGTCGGTAATAGAAAACTAATTACATTGGTAATTGCCCAAGAATCTAAACAATCAAATGGCAAAGATTTAGAGGAAATTAAAAAAGAAGCAAAGCAAGCCGCAGAAAAGAAGAACGAGTTTTTAGCGCGCATGAGCCATGAAATTCGCACTCCGATGAATGGTATAATTGGAACTATTAGCTTACTAGAAGGAACGGAGCTTAGTGAAAAGCAAAATAATTATGTTCATACAATTAAAAGCTCGGGTAAGTCTTTACTTGTTATCTTAAATGAAATTCTTGATTTTAGTGCTTTAGAGGCAGGTAAAATAGAGGCGGTAAATGAGCCGCTTGATCTGTATAATTGTATAGATGAAATATATCATCTTTTTCAAACCCCGATACAAGAGAAGGGCTTAAAGTTTAATTTAGAATATGACGATATTCCTGAATATATAATGGGCGATCACGGACGTATTAGGCAGGTCGTTATAAATTTAATAAATAACGCCTTAAAATTCACTACTGTGGGCTCAATTACATTAAAAATTTTAGTGCAAAATAATGATAGTAACAGCTCTGATTATCTAAAGTTTTTGATTTATGATACGGGTGATGGAATTGCAGAAGATAAGCTTAAAGAGTTATTTCAGGCATTTTCACAAGTCGATGAATCTTCTGTTAGAAAGGCTGGCGGTACAGGTCTTGGCCTATCAATTTGTAAGTCGATAGCAGAGATTATGGGCGGTGAAATAGGCGTTGAGAGTGAAGTTGGTAAAGGCTCGGTCTTTTGGTTTTCAATTCCTCTTAATATATCTTCTGATGAAGATTTGCAGATTATTTGTAATAAGCAGGCGGAATATAAAGAGGAGCTAACCAAGCTGAAATATAACGCCTCAATTTTATTAGTTGATGATGTAGAGGTAAATCGTTTTGTTGTTACTGAAATATTGGAGGGCTATGGCTGTCCCACTAATCAGGCTGAAAATGGAGAAATAGCCACGGATATGGCAAAAAATGGTTCCTATGATTTAATATTTATGGATTGCCAAATGCCGGTTATGGACGGTTTTCAGGCCGCTAAAGAAATAAGAAAATTTGACAAGAATATACCTATAATTGCGTTGACTGCAAATGTTCTGGCCGCAGAAAAAGATAAATGCTTTTCTTCTGGAATGAATGATTTTATTGCAAAACCTATTACTAAAGAATGTTTCGCACCAATTTTTAATAAATGGATACCTTCTTTAGTTATTGAGGCTTATGAAATTGATAATCAAGTAGAAGTAAAAACCTCTGCTGTGGCGGAAAATAATAATGCTCCGCTTGATATCGCATTTCTTGAGCAGTTTGGAGATCATGTCGAAAAAGTCATTGAGCTAACTATTAAAGATGCCGATGATTTAGTATTTAATATTGATAAGGCAATTAAGGATAGAAATGCATTAGATGCAGGCTTAGAGGCTCACTCGTTTAAATCTGTTATGGCGCAAATTGGCGCAAAAAAAATTGCTAAAATAGCAAAAAATATAGAACATCAGGGTAAGTCGGGAGAGTTTGACGGAATTGAAATATTTTATAGAGATTTAAAACTTGAATATAAAATAGTAACTGATTTTTTACATGGCTACACAAGACCTCGTAATTAAGGTTTTAGTCGTGTAATTTCTCGTCCATATCCTGCCAGCGTTTAAACATTGTTATGGCGTGGTCATGCCCTATTTGGGTATATGTTGTTTCTTTTTTCTGAGAATGGATAAGCTCATCACGGACTTTATGATCCTTGGCACGAATTTCCTTAACATCATCATGGCTTAGACCGTAATAAATTTGGGTTATACCAACACTTACTATCAATGCTTGTCCCATCATTGTTGGCTCACTAGAGCAATAAAGTATACATTCTGATAAGTCGGAGCGACCTAATTTTTCTACCGCCCTGCGAATAGCCATGATTTCCGCATGAGCAGTAGGATCAACGCGAGAGGTAATTCCATTAACACCTTCCCCTAATATTACGCCATCTTTATCTGCAACCAGAGCGCCAAACGGCCCTCCCTTTTTGGTTTTTGCATTACGCTCGGCAAGCTCTACTGCCCTTTGCATAAGCTGGTCATGAGTGTAGCGTGTTTTGTAAATTTCAGGTGGAATAAAACCTAAATTATGGCCATAGCGTTTTAAAACATTCTTTGTAATCCCTATAAGACGATCAGGTTCTACAGGTTTTTGCATTACGCGCGTTACACCAAGCTCACTAGCTCTGGTAAGGATATCGCTGGAATCATCGGCGGTTATTATAATAACTGGTAAATCTATGTTATTGGCAACTAAATATTTTACAAAATCGAACCCGCCTTTTGGCTCCATATTCAGATCAACTAGAGCCAAATCAACGTTATTATCCTTTAAAAGTTCAATCGCTTCATCGCCATCGCCCGCGGGTATAGTGTTAAACCCCTGCGTTTTCAAGACGCTAGACATTAGCTCTCGGCTAATCTGATTATCCTCGGCGATTAGTATGTTTATTGTGCCATTTTTGCTCATATAAAAACCAATAACTTATAATTTGAATTATGATATAGTGGTAAGGTTAATAAATCCTATTCTAATTTAAGAAAATAGATGAATATAGAAAATAAATCACAAAGCGGCAGTGTATTAGTTTACATTTTGATTGCCGTGGCTCTGTTTGCTGCGCTTAGCTATACCGTGGCAGGAATGATGCGAGGCGGTAGCGGGGAAAGCTCTGGCAAGGAAAAGGCGGGAATATACGCCTCAGAGATTATGAGCTACGCACGATCAATGCGTGAAGCGGTTCAGATAATGAGGGTTTCCAATGAATGCGATGGTTATCAAATCAGCTTTGCTAATAATATAGCAAGCGGATACTCCCATAGCCCTGTATCATCTGCATCATGCCGATTATTTGATGTTAGTGGTGGAGGTCTGTCTTATCAAAAGCCCGATATATCAGTAAATGGCGGCTTAGATTGGATTTTCACAGGCGCAAATGATGGCTATCATATTGGAAATCAATGTAATTCTGCTTCGTGCGCTGATTTAATTGCAATTTTGCCAGAAATCTCTCTTGAAATATGCAAAGCGATAAATAAAAAGCATGATATCGCTGCTTCTAATGGTTATATAACGCAAGAAAATGACAATTTTGATGTTACTAAATTTGTCGGGAGTTATGGTTTTGTTGCTCGTTTTTCTGATGATACAGGCTTGCAGGAACTAAAGGGTAAATATCAGGGCTGCGTTGAGGGTAATAGTGCGCCACAAAGCAGTGGTAAATATTACTTCTATCAAGTTCTTATCGCGCGTTAAAAACAGGCTAAATATAAGAAGTTTTAACTTCTTCTTCTAATTCAGGATCAGGGATAAGATTTGACTTAATCTTTATATCATGAATTATATTTTTTAGCATTCTCATACTATGGGCGCGCCCTAGCCCCGTTTTTATAACATAATCGGCTTTAGCGCATTTTTCACTATCAGGCATTTGTCTTTCTAAAATAGTATGGAATTTTTCATCGCTTATATTTGGGCGATCCATAATTCTTTGTTTTTGTAGTAAATATGGCGCGCTGGCGACTATTGTGTAATCAACGCGCTTTTGTGCATCAGTTTCAAAAAGCAATGGTATATCAAGGCAAATAATATCAAATTTTTTTAACTTTGATTTACGGATAAAATCTTGTTGATCCTCACGAACTAATGGGTGAAGGATATTCTCTAATGTCTTGCGATGATCTTCATTGTTTAATATAAGCTCGCCAAATTCTTTGCGCTTTATGTTATAGGTCTTTTTTTCATATATTTCGGGATATTCATATAATGGAAAAGCCGCGGCAATAGCTGGCCTTGCTTCGCTATTCCTGTTTAAAAGCTTATGCACGCTATGATCGGATTCATGGACGGGAATCCCCAACATATTCATCATTGTGCCTATGGTTGATTTACCCATCGCGATTGAGCCTGTAAGCCCTAATATTATCATTTTAAGACAAGCTCCTCTAATTCGGGGGATACATCAGGCATAACGCCGTTCCAAAGCTCAAATCCTGCTCTTGCTTGATATAGTAACATACCAATTCCTGTTACAATTCGTAAATCTTTGGACTTTGCCTGATTTAGCAAATCAGTATAAAGCGGGGAATATACTATATCTGTCACCAAGGCATTTGGGGGAGTAAGAGACAAATCAATATCTAATGGCGGTTTTGCGTTCATACCAAGAGAGGTTGTATTGATTATTAGATTAGTATTTTCAAGAATTTGATTTCGCTTATCCCAATCAATTACGGATATTTTGTTTCTATCTAATTTTGTGAGGTCTTCAGCTTTTCCCCTTGTGCGGTTGGTGATTATTATCTCTTGTACGCCTTCTTGGATAAGCGCGTATGTTATTGCTTTTGCCGCCCCCCCTGCCCCTAAAACTACCGCTTTACCTTGATTGAATGACCAACTCCAATTATTGAGAATTACTGTTTCTTTAATGTTTTGGGCAAATCCGTACGCGTCTGTATTTGTGCCATAGAGTTTACCATTTTTTATGGTCACGGTATTTACTGCGCCAATGGATTTAGCCAAGTCATCAATTTCATCACATAAAGCCATAATTGAAACTTTATGAGGAATAGTAACATTAAAGCCTGAATATCCTTGATTTACTATATCTTGTACGCCTTGCTTTAGATTCTCTGGTTTTATATCTATCGCTTCGTATAAGCCTGAAAGATCGTATAAATCAAGCCAATAGCTATGGATTAGCGGGGATTTACTATGCTTAATCGGGTGTCCGATTACTGCGGTCTTTATAAAAGGCTTTGTCATGGTAAAAATTTATATGTTTTGCGTAAAAAGGCTAATAACGGCAATAATGGCATGCCCATTATGGTGTAGTGATCGCCATTTACGGTATCAAACAGACATGCACCTACGCCCTCAATTTTATATCCTCCAACACAAGAGGTTAGGGCATCAGGGTCTTTTTTAATATAAGCGTCAAGATATTCCTCATTAAAATTATGCATGGTAAGGCGCGCTGAATCCGTATGAAAAAACTCGGTATTTCCATTATAAATCACGCATACAGATGAATATAATCTATGAGACTTACCACGTAAGGATTTTAGCTTCTCTTTGCCTTCTTGAGCAGTTTTTGCCTTTGATAAAATATGCCCGTTAAATTCCAAAGTTTGATCAGAGCCAATCACCAAAGCAGTAGGATTTAACGCAGAAACTGCCCTCGCTTTGGCTTGTGCTAATTGTTCAGTGATAAGGGGAATATCTCTATTCTCAGACACTAAGTTATTTGTTATTTTTTGCTCATCAATATCTGCGGTTATAGATGTAAATTCTAGCCCTGCATTTTGAAGCATATTATTACGTGCGCTACTTCCTGATGCTAGGATTATAGCAGGAGATTTATTTTTGCTCATTTTTAGCCCCCCCCCTTTCTTTGTCACGCTTGTTTTGCAATAGTGCCATGATTTCCGCTGAGGTTTCTTCAATTGAGCGTTTGGTAACATCAATTACTGGCCAGCCATGATCGGAAAATAAACGCCTTGCTTTGCGCACTTCATCATTTATGCCATCTTCACAAAGATATGTATTCTCATTAAAAGCCGCAGTGTTATTTTTATCACTTCTAAGGCGGGTATGGCGTAATTGTTGCAGCCTGTTCGGGGCAGCGGTTAAGCCAACATATAGGGGCTTTTCTATCTGAAAATGCTCATCAGGGACTTCAACCCCAGGTACAAGGGGGATATTGGCAACCTTTATTCCACGCCTTGCTAAGAATATGCTGGTTGGGGTCTTAGAAGTACGTGAAACTCCAACCAAAATAACATCGGCTTCTTTTAGACCTTTTAGCGAACGCCCATCATCAAAGCGCATGGCAAAATCAACGGCTGATACTCGTTTGAAATAGGCATCGTCCATTGTATGTTGCAACCCCGGAACGCCAACCGCGTGAATCCCAAGATAAGATGAGAGACTATGGATTATGGGATCAAGCACAGATACACAAGGAATGCCAAGTTCTTCGCAATGGTCGGTTAAACGACTCCGCATTTTTTCATTAACGAAGGTGAAAATTACCGGCCCCGGATTGTCTGAAATTTTACGAATTACTCGTTCTAATTGTCGTTCTGTGCGTACCAAAGGCCAGAATTTTTGGATAGGATCAATACCTGCAAATTGTGCAAGCACCGCCCGCGAAAGACCAAGTAATGTTGTGCCTGTCGCGTCTGATACAAGATGTATATAGAATTTCTTTTTGTTCTTCTTATCTTTCTTCGCCAATGGATAGGACTCTCAATCTTAGTTGATTGTTTCACCAGCAGCAATTGCTGCTGCACCGTCGGCGGCTTGTTGTTGAGATTTTTCAATCTCGTCTTTGAAGCGATCCATATAAAGGGCTTGAAAATCAACAGGATTTAGAAGCAACGGAGGATAACCACCTTGAGAGGTAATGGTGGCCATGATTTGACGTGCAAAAGGGAAAATTAGGCGAGGAATTTCAATAAATAGAACGGGATGATGCTGCTCTTCTGGAATCATATCACCGACAGATAATGTCATTCCATATATAACTTCGGCAATGAACAGAGTATCTTCACCGCGCTTAGCCGTGGCAGAAAGCGTTAGCGCAACTTCATATAGGTCTTTAATGCCATCATCTTCAATTTTTCGTGCGTCCATGCTTACATTAACTTCCATATCAGGATTAGCTAAGTCAGCGCGTAAAGAGGCCGGAGCGTTAGGGTTTTCAAAAGATACATCGCGCACATATTGAGCATGCACGGTTATAGGCAGCGCATCTGCTTGTAATTGGGCTTTTTGATTTTCTTCATTTGTTTTTGTTTCTTCGCTCATAATTTTTTACCTTTTCATATTTTTGGTGGTTACAATTAGCATAAATAAAGACATAAGCTCAAGCGGCATCGTCTTTTTCATCTTTTTCGTCCAGTGTTTCATATTCGGCTTCTATTATTGTAGGATCAATTGGCCTTTGATTATCGCTAGCTTCATAATGTTCGGTATTAAAGCTGCTCATTTGAAATTTTCCAGATTGAATTAGTTTCTTGCGCATCGTTGAACGAAATGCTGGAACAAGAAGTAAAAAACCAAGAATATCAGTAATAAAACCTGGTGTTATAAGGGTTGCACCCGCCGCAATCAGACAAATACCATCAAATAATTCTTTAGAAGGAAGCCCCCCGCGTTGCAACTCTTCATGGGCGGTGCGCATAGTTTGTATACCTTGGTATCTTACTACTGCCCCACCTAAAATTGCCGTTACCAAAGATATAAGCAGCGCATAGCCAAGGCCAATTTCTCCACTGACGGTAATAAAAACCATCAGCTCCGAAAAAGGAATAAGAATAAACAGAACAAAAAATGGCATTTATGCTACCTAATATTATATATTTTATGTGTGTAAATATTTATAGCAGATATCTATAGCCAGACAAGCCAATAACGGTATCTTGATCTATTGGCCTTTTTTTTCTTCTGCCAATTTATCGCACCTTATATCAACCATTGTTTTTGCCTCGGATAGGGACATTCCAGTATTTTCTTTAAGCTTGTTGGTTGCCGCTATTTCATTGCGATCTTTTGTTAAAATCGGATCGATTAGATTCCATTGCTCTTGCTTAACTGAGCTATAAAGATCATCAATACGTTTCTTTTTTGCGGCTATAGCCAGCATTTGTTTGGCTAGGTAAGGCTCTAGGTTATCCTTGCCACAGGGCATAACCTCGTACCATTTGCCCTTATAAAAGGCGACCGGAACAGAAAACATATAGCTAGAGAAACTCAAAGAGCAAACGCCGCTATCTGGCTCTTCTGATGATATTTCAGAACTAAAAGTATAATTAGGCTCAACCGATAAAAACGCTTTATCACGATAGAAAAACGTCACTTGTTTTTGCAGCTCTGGCATATTTACTTCTTCAATGCGGATATTATCTATATCAAGATTAACTAAATCATCGGCAGTGCGTAAAAAATTATGCTGTGTAAATTCTTTGAATGATTTTGATGCGCAAGCGCGAGACTCGGGGTGGATTAAGTCCCAAAATAAATCTACATCTTTTTCTTCTGCGGCTTCGATGTAATCTTCGATAAAGATGCTTTGTTCTTTGGTTAAATTTGGAACATCAGCGTATGCAGTATTAGTGCTTAGTAAAGCTAGAAGGAAAGTGGTAAAATATTTCATAATTATCAACCTATCTCAAAAATTGCATCAATTTCAACCGCAACACCAAGCGGAAGTGAGGGCGCACCTACGGCAAAGCGTGCATGCTTACCGCAATCGCCCATAACATTGGCAATCAAGTTTGACGCTCCGTTAATTACTAATGGCTGATCCGTAAAATCAGGAGTACAATTCACAAATCCGCCTAATTTCACACAACATTTAACCCGTGACCAATCGCAATCAACGGCATCATTTACTTGCGCCAAGATATTAAGCGCACAAGCCTGAGCCGCTGCCACTCCGTCCTCTGTGCTAAGATCATCACCAACGCGCCCTAAGTGCATTTTCTCGCCATTTAAAAAAGGAATCTGCCCTGATACATAAACCATATTTCCTGATACTACATAAGGAACATAATTCGCCGCAGGAGCTGCTACTTTCGGGAGCTTTAATCCTAGCCCTTGAAGTTTTGTGTCAAGTGTCATAGTTTTTGCCTTTCGGTTTTAATATAGCTCTGTCATAATCGAAAAAGAAGTATAGAGCCGTAAAACATAATTTAAAAGGATAGGCGATAAAAATGGGAATATTTAGTTTTTTAGGAGTTTTATCTCCTGTGCATATTTCGCTTTTTACAATGACCAAGCGCAAAAAAAAGATCGGCCAAGATCATATGGGCAATGTTTATTATGAGGCTGCTGCTAGAAAGGGTTATCATTTGACCCGTCGCTGGGTTATTTATAAGGGCGCGCCTGATGCCAGTAAAGTTCCGCCTGAATGGCATGGTTGGTTGCATCACCAAACAGATATAATGCCGAATAGCGGCAGTGAATCATATCGCAAATCTTGGCAAAAGCCCTATCACCCGAATATGACAGGTACGAATAAGGCTTATCGCCCACCGGGTCATATACTTGCTGGTGGTAAGCGTGAAAAGGCAACTGGTGATTATGAGGCGTGGACACCATCTGAGTAGAAAATAAATATAGATAAGTTAGCTCGGCTTTGGGTTGCATACTTTACGCACATGCTGACTCATGCTAACCCTTTTAGGGTAATGAATAATTAAGAGTGATAATAATATGAAACGCAGTATCGCAGAAACAGTTTTAGGAGCTATCGTAATAATTGCCGCAGGGATTTTCTTGGTATATAGCGCTAAAACCGCTGATGTTACAACCACTGATGGCTATATTATCACTGCGGATTTTTCCAGCGTAGGTGGATTGAAGTCAGGTGATTCCGTTCAAATAAGCGGAGTTAAAGTCGGCAACATTGCTAATGTAGAGCTTATGCAAGATACTTACCTAGCGCGGGTATATATGAATATCCGTAATGGCTATAAATTACCGACAGATACCGCGGCTTTAATCAGCAGTGAGAGCTTGCTTGGCGGGCAGTATCTAGCTCTTGAGCCTGGTGCAGATGAGGAAATGATAGAGCCAAATGGTAATATCCAATATACCCAAGCCCCACAAAATCTGGAGCAGCTCTTAGGGCAATTTATATTCAGTATGCAAAATGATGATGATAAAGGCTCTAAGGGTGAGTAAGTGTTTTTCAAGTATTATTGTAGCAGTTTTTACTCTCGCTGCGCTTTTGCCTATATACTCTGCCTATTCTCGTGAAATGATTGATTTCCCTCGGGTTAAGCTGCAAACTCTTGATAAGGCTACCGCGCGTACCATGACATTTAATGCCAAAGTTGGCTCTACGGTGCGTTTTGGCCCTCTTTATATACGAATTCAAAGCTGTCAAAAAGCTTCGCCAATAGATCAGCCCGAATCTGCTGCTTTCTTACAAGTGTGGGAGGCCGACACTGATGATAAAGCGCAATGGGTGTTTAGTGGCTGGATGTTTGCCTCCTCTCCCGGTTTATCACCTATGGATCACCCGATTTACGACGTTTGGGTTTTAGATTGTCTTGATTTTGATAAAGTGGAGGGCGCAGAAGAAACAGAAAGTAAGGAAGGCGGTGATGAATCTACCGCTCTTGAAAAACTTAATCCTAATGATGCAAAAAATCAGGATTTGTTGGAAGAGTAGCTTTGCTGGGATAGATATTTTAGAACAAGATCGCGTTCTGAAATATCTTTAAAGTCGAATATACAGGGTTTTAGTAAAGCGGGTTCTAACTGTTTCATATAATCTTGATATGAAATCTCATAAACGCCAAATTGCTCAAGATGTTCATTAGTGAATTGCGTATCGAGTATTTCATAGCCTGCGTGGTATAGGCGCGCAACTAAATGAACGAGAGCCACCTTGCTGGCATTGGTTCTACGAGAGAACATACTCTCCCCAAAGAATGCTCCGCCAATCGCCATACCATACAGCCCGCCAACAAGACCATCATTTTGCCAACATTCAACGCTGTGCGCGTGTCCTAGCTCATGTAGCTTACAATAGGCATCGATAATTGGAGGGTTTATCCATGTTTCTGTGCGCGAATTTGTTTGCTCGGCGCAGGCTTTTATAACGCTCTTAAAGTCGGTATTTATACGAATATCATATGGATTACTCTTGATCTTCATCTGGCGCACAGATTTTTTTAAACTTCGTGGGATATGCATATCAGCAACGGATAGCTGCCCGCGCATCTCTGGGCAAAACCAATGCACATAGGGGTTGTTTGCACTCTCCGCCATAGGGAAAAGCCCTTGGCTATAGGCTGCTAATAGAATTTCAGGTGTTAAGATAATTTGCATATATAAAATTATTACGTAGAAAGCAGTAAATTTCTAGGAATTTATTGCTCTTCAGAGGCTTTTTCTTCAAGCATATTTTCCAGCCAATGGATTGTATAATCACCAGAGATAAATTCTGGCTGTTTTAATATCCATTCATGAAGGGGTAGGGTTGTTTTTACGCCCTCAATTACTGTTTCACGGATTGCCCGTAACAGACGCTTTACACATTCATCACGGTTACGACCATGCACAATTAATTTACCAATCATTGAATCATAATATGGAGGAATTGAATAACCACTATAAACCGCACTATCAAAGCGAACGCCTAAACCGCCGGGAGCATGGAATTGTGTAATTTTACCAGGTGAAGGAACGAAGGTATCTGGATCTTCGGCATTTATACGAATTTCAATGGCATGACCACGGAAACGTAGCCTATCTTTACGAATAGTTAGCGGTTCTCCTGCGGCAACGCGTAATTGTTCGGCAATTAAGTCGATACCCGTAATCATTTCCGTTACAGGGTGTTCAACTTGAATACGCGTGTTCATTTCCATGAAATAGAATTTTCCATTTTCATATAAGAACTCAATAGTTCCTGCGCCAACATAGCCAAGGTCGCGCACTGTGTTTGCAGCCAGGCGGCCAATATGATCACGCTCTTCCTCGGATAGAATTGGCGAGGGTCCTTCTTCAACTAATTTTTGATGACGTCGTTGTATAGAGCAATCACGTTCGCCCAAATGGATACCGTTGCCATGAGTATCACCAAAGACTTGAATTTCTATATGGCGTGGCTTTTCAAGATATTTCTCAATATAGACAGTATCATCACCAAAATTGGATCTAGCCTCACTGCGTGCCGTATTATAGGCCTCAACAAAGTCTTCAGCCTTGCGTACAACTTGCATGCCTTTACCGCCGCCACCGCTAGCGGCTTTAATTAAAACAGGAAAACCCATATCAATTGATGTTTGAAGACCACTTTGCGCATTTTCAACTGCACCCTCAGAGCCGGGAACAACAGGAAGACCAAGTTCTTGTACTGTTTGTTTGGCACTAACTTTATCGCCCATGCGTTCTATAAGGTCGGCAGAAGGGCCAATAAAGGTAAAGCCATGCTCTTCAACCATGCGGGCAAATTGGGCATTCTCAGATAAGAAACCATAACCCGGGTGAATAGCATTAGCACCAGTTAAAGCGGCAGCCGTTAATATAGATGGAATATTAAGGTAGCTGTCTTTTCCTGAGGGTGGGCCAATACAAACGGATTCATCTGCCAAACGCACCGCCATAGAGCTTGCATCAGCAGTTGAGTGGACAACGACTGTTTCTATACCCATTTCACGGCAAGCACGAATAATACGAAGGGCAATCTCACCGCGGTTGGCTATTAGGACTTTTTTAAACATAACTACCTAAAAATTTTATTCAATGACAAGTAATACGTCGCCAAATTCAACGGGCTCGCCATTTTCAATTAGAATTTGAGTAACAGTACCTGAGGTTTGTGCTTTAATAGGATTCATAACCTTCATTGCCTCAATAATCAACAATGTATCACCTGCGTTTATGGTATCACCCTTTTTAATAAAAGAGGGCGCGTCAGGCTCAGGCTGAAGATATGCAGTGCCAACCATTGGTGACTTAACTGCCCCGGGGTGTGACGACGCTACATTAGCAGGCGCATCAAGGCTTGCTTGTTGAGGAACAGCAGGATCAGATGGCATAGAAGCGCCTGAAACGCCGCCACCAGCAATAACTGTAGTGCCTTTGCTTACTCTTATAACCTTATCACCATCGGCCACTTCAACTTCAGTTAGGCCAGTTTCATTTAGAAGATCAGCTAACTCTCTGATCGCATCGGAATCAATTTTCATCAATAAATCTTATTGTTGTTGTTATAGCTAAGAACTTGAATACAAAAATTATCATAGAATGTCAAAGCTTTGGCGTGATTTACTGTAAAAGTTTTTGTAATTTATCTAATGCCAGAGCATATCCCTCTGCTCCATGTCCGGAAATTACACTTTCAGCTATGGCCTCAATGTATGAAAAATGGCGGAACTCTTCACGTTTTTTAGGATCAGATAAATGAACTTCTATGATTGGGAATGGTAATAGCTTTAACGCATCGTGAATTGCCAGTGATGTATGGGTAAATGCCGCTGCGTTGATAATAAGGCCATCATATTCATCTATGGATTCTTGAATCCAGTTTATAATCTGCCCCTCATTATTTGATTGTTTGAAATCAATTTCAAAGCCTAGATTATTGCCCTTATCACGACATAGGGATTCTATATCTTCAAGGGTTTGAGTGCCATATATTTTAGGCTCACGCTTTCCCAGCATATTTAAATTAGGGCCGTTAAGTATGAGTATTTTTTTCATAGTAAAACCCCTTAAATGAGCCGATTATCTATCTGTTTCTAGCTTTTTCAAATTGCTCTAAAAGGTCATCAACTGTGGGAGTGCCATCTTTAGGGCGGTAAATCTTTGCTCTACCAGCGTTATTTGCCGGTCCGATCATAAGGGTTGGAGTTCTGTTTATTCCCCAATCTTTAAATAGTTGAAAATTTTTATCTGACCAAGATTTGATTTCCGATCTTGATATATCACGACTAAACTCTTTTGTATCAAGGCCAATTTTTTTGGCAACAGAAATTAATTTAGTAAGATCATCAATGGGAAGATTCTCATAGATTGCGTTATGCATCTCTATAAATTTACCCTGTTCACCAGCCGCATAGGGCGCAGCAACAAGGATTTTGCCCCATTCATTGCCCTCGCCCCAGCTTACGGTTCTGGGGATATAACGAACTCTGTTATCGCGTTCAATGGCCTCTTTTAAAACTGGGTGCATTTTTTGGCAATGGTCACAACTGTAATTGTTGAAATCAAGGACAACAATGTCTGCTGCCATGGCTGTTTGTGTATATCTATCAGGTACATCAAAGGCAGAGGATATTTGCTCCCCTACCTTTTTTGTATGCGTATAAAATAAATACGATAATGCTGCAATCAGCAGGACTATAAGTACTTTATTTGTCCGTTTCATTAACTATTCTCATTGCTGTTGTTTAAAGGAGATGAAATATTATTTCTTCACTCCGGCATCACGGGCTTCTTTTACAGCTTTACGCATTGCATCAATGCCAATATATCCAGGATATACTTTTTCTCCGATAATGAAACCAGGGGTTCCACGAATTCCAAGAGATTGAGCCATAGTTTTTGATTTTGTGATAAAGGCTTGAATGTCTGCGCTTTCCATGTCTTCTTTAAGCTTATTCATATCAAGGCCAAGTTTTTCAGCTAGCTTGAAAAAAGCTTCATCAGTTTGGCTTCCACGATAATCCATAAGAGCCTTGTGCATTTCAAAATACTTACCTTGCTTATGAGCAGCCAAACCTATATTTGCCATCTTAGATGAGGTTGGACTTAATATAGGCATATCCATGAAAACTATACGCACATTCTTATCTTCTTCAATTATTTTTTGAACATCTTCAAAGGCTTTTTTACAATAGCCACAATTAAAATCAAAAAATTCAACAATTGTCACGTCCCCATCTGGATTACCAACCATAGGCAAATCTTTTTTGGCGAAGAATTCTTTGTAATCTTTTAGGTTTTCTTCTGCGCTTTGTGCTGCTTTAAGCTCTTGGTTTTCTTGAAACTTACGTACAGAATTTAATATAAGCTCTGGATTATCGGAAATCACTTGCTTTACTATGGTTTCAATTTCTTTTTTTTGTGCAGAAGTAATGGCTTCTTCTGCCTTTGCGTTATTTATGGGCGCAAATAAAACAGCCATACTTACACTGGCAGTCATAGCCATAAATTTTATTTTTTTATATGATATTCTCAAGTCTTTACTCCTTGGGTTGATAATCTATTATCCTGATATTCGCTTAATATAGAACAAAAGTCACTTAATGTTTAACAGTTTTTATAAAATAAATTATGTCTTTCGCCTCAAGCCATAATTTAGACCCCTCAGGCTCTTTTGTTAGTATAGATTCGGCATGTTGTTGAGCATAAGAAAAGCGTCTTTGTAGCACAGCTTCCTCTGCCAGATGTATTTTCGCTTTGCTATCTTTGCCTAGACGACCATACGCCGTGGCTAAGAGCCTATGAACTTGTGTTGATCGCGGCTCATAACGCAAAGCATAGTTAAGATGCTCTATGGCTTCATTAAGTATTGTTAGGTTATTACTTTGTTTTGATTCAATTAGGGCATGCGCCAAAGCAATTCTTATAAGTGGGTCTTCGGGAAGTAAGTTTGAGGCTTCTCTGTAATATGATAATGCCTCGTTTACTCTGCCAAATTCAACTAGCATTTGTCCTTTTAGTTCTAAAAAGTAAGGGTTTTCAGGTTCGGTTTCTAGTAATTCATTGATTTTGCTATAAGCATCTTCGACCCTGTTATCTCGGTAAGCGCCAATAGCTCGCGCATATTTGGCGGCAATAGACTGATCCTGATCATCATAAACCCACGGAATTTGACCCGAATTTATGAACCCTACTAGCTTTGCTTTCATGCGCGCATGTTGTTCCATCATTTTTGCTGTAAATGGCTGATTTTTGTATTTAGATTGCTCAATTCGTCTATGCAAAGCCTCGATACGATTATCGACGAGTGGGTGAGTGCGAATATACTCGCTTTGTTGATTTTCAGGCATATATGTTTGAGATTTTAATTTATCCATAAAAGTTTCTAATCCTGAAGGGTTAATCTTGGCCTTTTCAAAAAAGCTGAGAGCCGCCTGATCTGCGCTAGATTCCTGAATTCTGCTATGTGCTAAATATCTGCGTTGGGCGATTGAGCTCCCTCCAACGGAAAGGGCGGATACTGCGCTGGGATCGCCGCTTACTATTGCCGCTCCTAGCCCTAAAATAGTGCCAATAATGCTTTCGTAAGATGCCCGCTCCATCGCTGTGCGTGACCTGATAAGGTGTCCGCCCGCAATATGTCCTGTTTCATGCGCAATAACACCTATTAACTCACCCGCGTTTTCTGTTTTCAATATAAGGTCTGTATATAAAAATATGTTTGGCCCGCCTGCCACAAAGGCATTCATCACATCACTTTGCACCAGAATGATATTAACATTATCGGGGTTCAGGTTCGCGGCCTCAAAAATTGGCGCACCCCATTCTTTTAATATGGTCTCAATCTCCGTGTCACGTATAAGGGTCGGGTGTTTCCTTTTTTGTGCAAAAGAAACGCTCGGTATTATCATTAAAATAATAACCAAATAGATAAATGATATTTTTAATCTGTTATTAAAACTCTGCATGTCATAAACTCATTCGTATGGAAGCCCTAATTTATTACTGGATTGATATAGTTTGGATACCCGTTTTGTTTTTTGGTGTTCATAAAAAGCATCGTTGGTATTCGCTTGGTTTTGTAATTGCCACCATGATTTTAATTCGCTTGCAGTCGGAAATTATGACTTCAATCGGATATGAGTATGGCATTATTGGTTATATTACATGGAATGTCCATACGCGCATGCTTGCAGTTTCAAGCTTTTTTTATTGCTTTTTCTTGCTGATTGCACATTTTTCTGCCAAAAGCGAGGGCGTTGTTTTTATGGCGGCTAGCCTATCAATCTTCTTCATGGTGTTTTTGATAGGCTCAATCGTCATGATTTTATAAGGGTAGGTATTTATGTCACGTAATAAACCAAAGACAAAAGTTAAGACTGCGAAGGGGCGTAAGAACTCCTCAACGCGTTGGCTGCAAAGGCAGCTTAACGATCCCTATATTGCCGAAGCTGAAAAAGCTGGTTATCGCGGACGCGCCGCTTTTAAGCTTCTTGAAATTGATGAAAAAATTAAATGCTTAAAGCCTGGATTGAATATTATAGATTTAGGCGCAGCCCCTGGTGGGTGGTGTCAGGTGGTTACGGAGAAGGGCAGCAAGGTGATTGCTATTGACCTTTTACCAATGGACGAGATGGCAGATGTTGTAACTTTTGAAATGGATTTCATGGACGATGATGCTCCAGATATTTTAAAAGAGGAGCTAAGAAAAACCTCTGATGATGGCCTTGCCGATATTGTGCTAAGTGACATGGCGCCTAATACCACAGGTCATAAACAAACCGATCATTTGCGTATTATGGCAGTTGTTGAGGCAGCATATTATTTCGCTTGTGAAGTTTTAACAGAGGACGGAATTTTTATTGCCAAGGTCTTTCAGGGCGGAGCGCAAGGGGCATTGCTCAAGGAAATGAAAAAGAACTTTAAAACAATTAAACATATGAAACCACCTGCGAGCCGTAAAGAAAGCGCAGAGCAATATCTGGTAGCTACGGGCTTTAAAGTGCAATCTGATTTATAAAATAATCTTCATAATCAGTAATATAGCAGAGATGGCGAGCAATAATTCAACAGCAATGAAAAATTTATCTTGCGGGATTTTACCGTGGAGCTTATGCCCTGCATATTGCGACAGTAAAAAAGCGGGATAAGCGTATATACCCATGATAAACAAGTCAGTTGTTAAAAGACCAGTGCCGATTGTTCCAATCGCTCGCGGAATATTAGACAGCATAAGTATAGTTATGATGCTAGCGCGAAATTCTGAGGAGCTTATGATTTTTTCCTTTAGATAAAGGATAAAAGCAGGGCCGCCTCCGCCAATCATGGTATTAAGCATTCCTCCTAAGAATCCAGCTAAATGCGCATCACCCCATTTAATTATCTTGCCTAGTGGGTCAAATTTTGTGTGTTTTCGTGCTAAATGTAAAATTATATAAGCCGCCAAAATCCCGCGCATAACATCACCGTTAATATAGGTTAGCAAGGCTATTCCGACGCCAGAGCCAATAACCATAAGCGGAATCATTTTTAATATAGGTGGCCAGAAAATTTGTTTATAAACAGGGATAATCAGCAGACCCATTGAAAATTGATAGATCATAACCATGGCAACCACATCTTGAACGGGCATAAAAAGGCTCAATAGTGGTATGCAAATAAGACCACCGCCAAAACCCATAAGACTTTGTGCAAAGAATGAAAAAGCAATGATAATGGTTATTAGGGCGATCATTTATGCGTTTTACTTTCAGCAAAGAAAAACCCGAGCAGATCATTCTTGCTCGGGTTTATAATTCAATATTTTATAAAGAATTAGTGAGCGTCTTTTTCTTTGTGCTCATCTTCATGCTTTTCTTCTTTAGCTTCATGGTGATCATCTCCATGATCTTCATTGGCTTCTTCGCCTTCTTGGTGATCATCGCCATGCTCTTCTTTAGCTTCTTCGCCTTTATGGTGATCATCACCTTCCGCATGCTCACCTGATGCTGGGCTTGTTGCGTTTGCAGCGCTCGCAGCGTCTGTAGTTGCAGCAGTAGCGCCTGCGCTCATTGCTTTTTCAGCGCCAGCTTTAGGTGCCATTGCTTCTTCTGCTTGAGCTGATGTAATTGCTAGAGATGAAGTTCCTGCTAAAAGAGCAGCTAGTGTTAAAACATATTTAGTCATAATTTTTTCCTCATTTTGTTTACTTTGCTTAATAACTATTTTTTTAAAAGCGTTCGATACTATGAACTTTTTAAAAAAATTTGCAAGCCCCCTAGGATTCAGTGCGGTAATTGGGGGCTTCGCGGGTTATTGTTACATCATGGACATGCGATTCTTTAAAGCCTGCGCCTGTCATGCGAACAAATTCTGCATTTTCACGCATTTCCTTAATTGTAGAGCAGCCCGTATAGCCCATAGAGGCGCGTAATCCACCAACCATCTGATGAATGACATTGCCAATAGGGCCTTTATAAGGAACGCGCCCTTCAATCCCTTCGGGAACAAGCTTGTTAGATTGATTAACATTGCCTTGGAAATAGCGATCAGCAGAGCCTTTTACCATTGCGCCAACTGAACCCATACCGCGATATGATTTATAAGAGCGCCCTTGATAGAGAATAACCTCGCCCGGGGCTTCGTCAGTTCCTGCAAATACTCCGCCCATCATAGCTGCGCGTGCGCCTGCTGCTATGGCTTTGGCAAAATCACCTGAATATTTAATGCCACCATCGGCTATAACAGAAACTCCACGTTTTTCACATGCGGAAACTGTATCCATAATCGCGGTTAGCTGGGGTACTCCTACGCCCGCGACTACTCTGGTGGTGCAAATAGATCCGGGGCCTATACCAACTTTAATTGCGTTTGCACCTGCTTCTATCAAGGCTATCGCTGCGTCCGCAGTGGCAACATTACCTGCCATAATCTGCAAGTCTTTATTTTCTTTGCGGATAGTGGCAACGGTGTCTATTACGGCTTTTGAGTGACCATGCGCCGTATCAACTACCACCAAATCAAGGCCAGCCGCTGCCAACGCTGCCGCTCTTTGAATACCATTTATATCACCAGTACCAACCGCGGCTGCGGCGCGAAGGCGATCTTCGGAATCTTTTGTAGCGACAGGGAAAATCTTGGATTTCTCAATATCTTTAACCGTCATTAAGCCAACGCATTTTTTAGAATCATTAACCAAAAGAAGTTTTTCAATGCGATGTTTATGCAGTAATTTTTTGGCATCTTCTTTTGTTATATCAGCTGTAACAGTAACTAGATTTTCGGTTGTCATCAGCTCTTTAATTGGTTGAGCTTCATCATCGGCAAAGCGCAAATCTCGATTAGTTAGGATACCAACAAGCGTGCCGTCTTCTTCTGTTACAGGAAAACCAGAGATGTTATATTTACTCATTAGCTCCCAAGCATCGCCTAGCTTTGCATTAGGGCGAATTGTTATTGGATCAAGAACCATCGCGGATTCAAAACGTTTTACCTGACGCACCATGCGTGCTTGATCTTCTATGTCCATATTACGGTGCATAACGCCAATACCACCATTTTGTGCCATTGCTATCGCCATTTCAGCACCAGTAACGGTGTCCATCGCCGCGGAAAGTACGGGGATATTCAATCTTATTTCTTCTGTAAGTCGGGTTGAGGTATCAACTTGATTAGGTTGAACTTCTGAAGCTCCCGGCAATAATAATACATCGTCAAATGTAAGGGCTTCGCGTATTTTTGTAGGGTCTTTAATTTTTATATTATTGTTTGACATGCTTGCAAACCTCCAGCGCTTCTTAAATGGGCGAAATTTGCAAGTGAGTTATAGCGTATTTTTCATAGAAGTAAAGTTTGAAAATATACAAAACTTCAAAACTATATAAAATTGTTATGGAAAGTAACGTTTTGTTATAGTTATTAAGATATTATTAAACCTATATAAACAATTAAGTATAGGTGGGCTATATGATACCAAATAACGGTATTGCGGTTATATATACAAAAATAATGGGAAATAACTCCCTTTTATCAACCGCACAAAATAATCTAATTAGTAATTTTGAAAGAGTATCCAAAACGCGTACTCATACATATTTTGCATTTAACGGACAAACTAAATATGGCATAAGTCAGAATTATGATTCTGAGAGGCATTATTCATGGGAAGATACAATTATTGATTGCCGCAATGCCCCTGATTTAGTTGGTAGTGATTATATTCAAGATTGGGGTGAAGCCTTGCCAGAAAATAAACGCTTAAGAAAACTTATAGATAATCTTGAAGTTAGAATGGGTGGTCATATATCAGTAGAGCCATTCTACAGTGTGTTGTTAGGTGAGGATAATATGAAGTACAATATTAGACGCAGCGCAAAAATTGATGATTTTGATATTATTCGCGTTGGCCTTAAATTAAAGGCTAAGAACGAAGCTTGCTTTAAGGAAGGGTTGCTTACTCTTAAAGAAGAGGAAAATCCGTTTAAGTTAAAATTAAATATACGTGTTAAAGATACGGATATACAAATGGTTTAATAGTGGTTTTAATTAAAGCGCACCTTTTGTACTTGGTAGCTGTTCGCTAGCACGTGCGTCAATTTCAATAGCCATTCTTACTGATTTAGCAAATGCTTTAAACACGCTTTCAATTATGTGGTGGTTATTTGTTCCTGCTAATTGCGTTATATGAAGCGTTAGCCCCGCAGCCCCTGCAAGAGCTTGGAAAAATTCTTGAAATAATTCTGTATCCATTTCTCCAAGGCGATCCGTTGTAAAATTCACGTTCCACACCAAAAAGGCGCGATTGGAGAAATCTAACGCTACGCTAGAGCGCGCTTCGTCCATTACCAGATCAAAATGACCGTAACGACGAATACCTTTTTTATCACCTATGGCTTCTTTTAGAGCCTTACCAAGCGTAATTCCAGTATCTTCAACGCTGTGATGTGGGTCAATATGTAAATCACCGTCAGTTTTGATAGTTATATCAATTAAGGAATGTTTCGCTAGCTGCTCTAGCATGTGGTCAAAAAAGCCAATGGCGGTATTTATTTTAGCTGTCCCATTTCCATCTAGATTAACCGAAACTTCAACAGATGTTTCGTTGGTTTCTCGTGAAATAGATGCGCTTCGCTTGGTCATTATTTAATTCCGCAATTATTTATCGTGTAATCATTACTGTTATTTCTCCGCCAATATCTTCGGTATCGGGGGATTTAACATTGTTTGAGGGTATAAACCTAAATTGATATCTTGCTGAGGATATCTGCCCATTATCTTTTTGTTCGCCAACATTAAATACAAAAGTTTTTTCATTTTCCATTACACTAAGGCCTTTGCGAGTATTTAAAAGTGATTTTAAATAGTTCACGAGGTTAACACTATCATTCATATCTTTTGAATTAACAGCGCCTGATCTTGAAATTTTTGTAATTTCATTATTTTCTGCCGAGATATTGATTCTTGCCTTATATGCATCATTTGCGCATCGCCAATTTGTGATACGAGATTGTGAATTTCCGGTGCTTGCTTTGTTATCGGTTTTGCTACAGCTATAACCTGCTTTGCCAAGTAATCTGTCAATTTCATCAATTGGCGTTAACAGCGATATACCATGAATTTCCGCAAGTTGTATAATTTCCAATGGAGGAAGTTTTTTACTTTCTTTTGTCGGTAAGCACTCAGCTTGTCCCTTACTTATGCCAAATTGCATATATGCAAGCGCAGCGCTTATGATAAATAAAGTAACTATAAAAATATTTTTCATTTTGATTTATTCCTAATTTTTTTTGATTTTATAACTATTAACTGTAGCACTCAAGACTTTAAATCATCTTGACATCAGCAATGCAATTGCCCATATCTTTATTTATGATTTATGAAGCACAAAATTATGCAAATGCAGCGCTATGGCGCGGAACAACAATTATCTCTGTTCGTAAGGGGAGCGATGTTGTAATCGCTGGTGATGGGCAGGTGTCAATGGGGCATACTGTCCTTAAAGCCAATGCCCGTAAAGTTCGCAGGTTAGGTAGAGAGGATAGTATCATTGCAGGATTTGCAGGATCTACTGCCGATGCGTTTACTCTTTTTGAAAGACTAGAAGCCAAGTTAGAGGCTCACCCCGGGCAATTAACTAGAGCCTGCGTAGAGCTTGCAAAAGATTGGCGCACAGATAAATATTTGCGTAAATTAGAGGCTTTAATGGCTGTTGCAGATAAAGAAACATCTTTAATTTTAACCGGTAATGGTGATGTGGTAGAGCCACAACATGGTATAATTGGAATCGGATCAGGCGGTAATTATGCTTTGGCCGCGGCGCGCGCACTGTATGATCAAGATTTATCTGCCCAAGAAATTGCTGAAAAATCGCTAAAAATTGCCGCGGATATTTGTGTTTATACTAATGATAATATCACAATAGAAACGCTTTAAATTTATAGGGTCATGCCTAGATGAGTGATTTTTAAATCGCTGTAAGCTAAGGTGTGTAATGCAAAACAAGTATTTATATCGTTCAAGAATTTCAGAGGCTAAATTTCGTGAAATTGTTCGTCTGTTC
>Ga0316209_1000850_pt1 | contig 41359 bp, 39 predicted proteins | sample 6monopyrite_MG_FD_204945 | JGI IMG/M metagenome (GOLD analysis project Ga0316209, IMG submission 204945) | Microbial mat bacterial communities from mineral coupon in-situ incubated in ocean water Damariscotta River, Maine, United States -... | ecosystem: Environmental > Aquatic > Marine >...
CCGCCGCTCCTACGGCTTCCATTCCGCGAACTCACTGATCGCCATGATCTATCTTTGCTGCGGCGGCGTGCACGTCACACCAGTGCATTCACGGCCTGGGGTCACCCACTAAACGGGCAGGAGAGCCAGAATACGGGGAGATCCTTGCGATGGCTATCTGATCACTAGCCCATCATCGGGAAGGTGCGGCTCCGATTGATCCGGGAGTGTGTAGCTGTTGAAACCCGGGGGGGGCTCGGCACCTGCAGCCACGCTATCCCGAAGAAAGCCACGCCCGGCAGGCAGTAGGTTCCAACTCCCCTCATGGGGGCCTTTCCGCTACTCGGCCTGCCGGTTGTGACTGCTCTCTAGCGCCCCGGAGGCTCGAACAACGCCTAAGCGTAATCTCATAGCGTCCAAAGCACCTTGGAATCGAGGGCGCAACGAGAGCTCGAGCGCCGCCCTTCGCCGCTCAGCGAGATGCCACTCGCGTCGCGTCGCGGTACCTTTGACTCACCCTGGCATGGGATCACGGGGGTACCTCGGGCCTGATTGCATTACTGCCTTGATGGCGCACCTCCAGGTCGGGGTTGCTCGGGCAGGAACACAGCAACGATCTTGCCTACTCCCTCGCCGAATTCAAGCAGCAGTGGACTCCTAGAGCGCAGAGGGAGGATCAGGTTGGCCAGAGTCCTGGAATGAGCGAGCCTCAACTAGCTCAAGGGCCTCGACACCCCGCACCATCTCCGCTCGATCTTCAAGGGTCCCGATCATCTTCCACAGTGCTACGTCTGCCGTCTGGCCAACACACCAGGGGTACTCCTCCATCTCGGCCCACGGCCCGTTGTACTCGCCGGAAACGAAAACTCGTGCCATGAACGGAAACATCGCTTCCGTTAGGTACTGGAGGATATCGATCCGGATCCACCGTGTGTTGTCCTCGATCCAGGCGTCGATGTATACGGAGTCCACGACACGCGCGGCCGCGTTAACGTAACGGGGAAAAGTCAGTTCAGCCATTCGTGATTGTCCAGTGAGGTTTGTTCAGCTCTCCTTCACCCCTCGCCCAAACACGTAGCCGGCGAGGGTTCCGAAGAGAACAAGGATCGAGGGTTCGAGCTTGTCGGTAAGTGAAAGCGTCACGACTGCCGCTACGACCAAGACGATCGCGCCCCCGCGCATGTACTGCTCACGGCGCTTGTGTTGGGAGAAGCGGCACAGGTGTCCGTTTGCTTTCTCAAGTAGAGAAGCGCCCGTGGGGGACTGGAGGAACTCGCTGATTGCGTTGACCCATACCGAGCCGCACGAACTGTTGTGCTCCAACAACAAGTTCTCACCAGGTCACCTCGAACCAGCCGACGCCTCAGCCGGTCTCCCCTCGCATGGCGCGACGCTCGAGGGAAGACGAACCTGGCTCCTGGCATCACGTGATCAACCGCGGACTCGCTAAGCGAGCCCTGTTCGAGACGCCGGCCGATGCGCGCTTCTTCCTGGCGCGGCTCGTTCGGCAAGTCAGGATCGGGCGGGTCGAGGTGCATGCCTACTGCTTGATGACGACGCACTTCCACCTGCTGCTGCGCAGTCCGACGGGAGAACTGTCGGAAGCGATGCGACGAGTTCAGAACGAGCACTCGCGGCGCTTCAATCGACGGCACGGACGGGACGGCACCTTGGTGCGCGGTCGGTTCTTCTCTCGGCCGGTGAAGACGCTCGAGTACCGGCGCGCCGTCGTTCGGTACATCGACGTGAATCCGGTGCGCGCGCGAGTGACGCGACACGTGGGCGAGTATCCGCTCTGCAGCGCGGCGCACTTCCTTCGAGGACGACTCCCGCGCTGGCTCTCGTGTGAGTGGGTTTGCTGGGAAGTGCAGCGCACGGAGCTGGGCAAGCCCCTCTCGCCTGCCGCCTACTTGTCCACCTTTCACCCGAGTCGCGATCACGCCGTGGAAGAGCTCGGCGAGCTGCTCGATGCGCGCATGAGCTGCGAAGCGGGCGACGACGAGCTACACGACTTGGTGACGGCGGCCCCGCACCACGTGCAAGCCTGGATGCAGCGCAAGGCGAAGCTGGCGGACGGAACGCGCGTCGGTGTTCCGGTGTGCGGGCCGCTCGCGTTGCGTCGCGCCTTGGCTGCCGACCTCGAAGTCGCCGGCCCTTGGTTGGTCGAAGACGGGGAAGCGACTTGGCGCGGAGCGGACGTGGCGCTCCTCGGGATGCTGCACGATCTGTGCGGCAGTACGTGGCGCGCGTTGACGCACAGCGAAGGCATCACGGTCGCGAAGTCGCGCCGGCTGGGCAATGCACATCGTCGGTTGCTCCAGACGAATGCGCAGTACGCCGCGCGAGCCGGGCGGATCGCGCACGCGGCGCTGGGCCGCGGCATCCGCCGCTAACGGACCGTTGGGAGTACCGTCCCTGGGACGATCGTGCGGTCCAAACTTGTCACCCGAGCACAACACTTTGTGCGGCTCGGTATGGTCGGGGCGAGAGGATTCGAACCTCCGACCTCTGCAACCCCATTGCAGCGCGCTAGCCAGGCTGCGCCACGCCCCGACACAAGTTGGCCAGGGATGATAGGGCCGGGTCTATCGAGCGTCAATCGCGGAGGGGCCTAAGTTGGGGCCTGAACGGCGGATTGGTGAGGGTTGCGTGAGCCGGCTCGGTGCGGTCCAGTTGGACGGCGGAAGGGCGGCGAGAAGGGGCTAGAATCCCTGCTATGCCGCGCACCAGTCGTTCCATCGCTCGCATCCGCCGGGTCGTCCGGCGACGGCATCGGACTTGGATGCTGTCGATGACGCTCGCCAGCCTCGGCTGGGGAGCTTGGTGGCTGTCGGTCGCTCTGGCTCAGTTCGCCCCCGACTTCGCTCCGGGCATCACCGTGACTGAAGTGGTCGCCGACGTCTTCGCGATCGCCGGCCTGCTCTGCGGCTTGTTCACGCTGCGCGCGAAGCTCGCGTGGATCCTGATCACGGCCGTTCCGATCTTCGCGAACCTGGCGCTGATCGTCTTTCCGTTCATGCTGCCGAAGCTCGAGTGGCTGTCGCCCTAGCGGCCCGCGGTCGAGTTCGGGTCAAGCCGGCAGCTTGTCGGACATCAACACCATCGCGGTGCCGGTGCCGGCGCTGAGCACGGTCAAGATCAGGACGAGGAACGCGAGGCGCTTGTGCCAGACGATCATCGTCGGCTTCTTCAGCGTGCGGATGCCGGTGATGATCGGCAGCAAGTAAGCGGGCGTCGACGTCTTCGCGAAGAATAGGTGGATCGGATAGATCACGCCTGCGGCTTCCAGGTCGTACTGCGTGCCGAGTTGTTCGGCGTAGTAGATGGTGACGAGCAAGAGCACGACCGACACCGCGACCGCGGGGATGTGGATCTTGCGGCGCGCCTTAAATCCGGAGACGACCGTCACGCCGAGTGCGACGAGCGTCAGCGCGAGGAACAGCAGGAAGCCGGTGACGATTTCCATGCGCTAGAGTTCCCCGAGGCCTTCCATCTCCTCGGACAGCTCGCGGCTCATCAGGTCGCGCACCGCTCTCGACGGGTCCTTGCCCTCGAACAGCACGGAGTGCACTTGCGCGGCGATCGGCATCTCGAGCTCGCCCAGATCGGTCTCGGGACCGAACAGCGCCTTGGTCGTCCAGACGCCCTCCGCGACCATGTTCATGCGCTCGAGCACTTGTTCGAGCGTCTCGCCGCGGCCGATCGATTCGCCGACCGAGCGGTTGCGCGAGTGTCTCGAGCAGCAGGTCGTGACCAAGTCGCCGAAGCCGGCGAGTCCGAAGAAGGTCGACGACTGCGCGCCGTGCGATCGACCGAAGCGCGCCATCTCGATCATGCCGCGCGTGAGCAGCGCGGCCTTGGCATTGTCGCCGAGCTCGAGTCCGTCGCTGATGCCCGCCGCGATTGCGATCACGTTCTTGAGCGCGGCTGCAAGTTCGGCCCCCACGGGATCATTGTGCGTGTAGACGCGGAAGCTGTCGGACGAGAGCGCGCGTTGGAAGAGCGTGGCGACTTCCATGTCCTTCGAAGCGGCGACGATCGACGCCGGCTTGCCGAGCGCGACTTCTTCCGCGTGGCTGGGACCGGAGAGCACGCAGACATCGCGTTCGCCCAGCACCTCTTGCAAGATCTGGCTGGGCGTCTTGAAGGTCTCGATCTCGATGCCCTTGGTCGCCGTCGCGAGCGGCAAGTTGCCGGGCACCGCGTCTTCGAAGCGTTCCGCCACGCCGCGCAGGTACTGCGTCGGCACGACCGAGATGGCGAAGTCCACGTCTTGCGCCGCCGAGTGCGGGTCGGCGGAGAACTCCATCAGGTCCGGCAGCGGGATGCCAGGTAGGAAGCGCTTGTTCTCGTGCGACGAGGCCAGTACTTCCGACTGTTCAGGAAAGGCGGACCAGAGCGTCGTGCGGATGCCGTTGCGACAGAGCAGCAGCGCCATCGCCGTGCCCCAGCTGCCGTCACCGATCACGAGCGCGCGTTGTTTCGACTGTTCAGTCATCCTTCGAGTCCTTGTGCTTGCCGCCGAAGCCCATGCGGGATCGGCTTTCTTCTCCCGCGAGCATGCGGGTGATGTTCGTGCGGTGCCGGACCAAGATCAAGGCACACAGCACTCCGGTGCCGGCAACGAAGTCCCAGCCGTAGAAGCGGCCGTCCATGCGCAGGTAGGCCGCAACCGGAAAGGTGATGCCCATCGCCAGGGATGCGAGCGCGACGAAACGCGTGCACATCAACACGACGAACCAGATGCCGCCCGCGATCAGCGCGACCACCGGATCGATCGCCACGATGCCGCCGAGACCCGTCGCCACCGCCTTGCCGCCCTTGAAGCGCAGGAAGATCGGCCAGACGTGTCCGCACACGGCAGCAGCGGCGCAGAGCACCATCGCCGTCGAGTCGTCGCCGGTCTGCCGGCCGACGAAGTACGCCGGCGCGAAGCCCTTCCCGAAGTCGCACAGGAAGGCGACCAAGCCGAGCGGCTTGCCGAGCACCCGCATCGCGTTCGTCGCCCCGATGTTGCCCGAGCCGACGGTGCGGATGTCGACGCCGCGGATCAGCTTGGCCATCAGCCAGCCGAAGGGCACGGATCCGAGCAGGTAGGAGAGGGCGAGCGAGAGGCCGAGCGACCACTCCACGCCGGCGAGTGCCAGAGGTGAGGACATGCGAGTGCGCAGCGTAGCGAGCGCGGTCCGCTCTGCGCGACTGCGGGCGACGCATTCCGCGCCCTCGAGCGGCCACCCAGCCGCCCACGCGTCCCCCGCGCCGCTCGTCCGGCAGCTTTTTCGCGCTCGACGCGAACCACCCGGCCCACACGGAGGTCCTCCCCAATCGGGCGGGCGGGGGCCCGCGGTGGTATTTGGGTCTCTGCCGCTCCGCCCGCCTCCCCTACACTCCCCGCCCCATGCGCACGATCGGTGTCGACACCGGCGGGACCTTCACCGACCTCGTCCTGAACGAGGACGGCGAGCTCCGCGCCGAGAAGCTCTCCTCCACCCCCGCGGATCCGTCGCGGGCCGTGATCGAGGGCACCACCCGGCTCGGCGGCGCCGGCGGCGGCGGCGAAGTCGTGCACGGAACGACCGTCGCGCTCAACGCGCTGTTGACCGGCGACACCGCGCCGGTCGCGCTGGTCACCAACCGCGGCTTCCGCGACTTGATCGAGATCGGTCGCCAAGACCGGCCCGAACTCTACGCGCTGCACCCGGTCAAGCCCGACGCCCTGGTCACCCGCGAACGTCGCTTCGAAGTCGGGCAGCGCAGCTTCCCGAACGGCGCGGACTTGGTGCACGAAGCCACGCCGACCGCGAAAGAACTCGACGCGCTCGCGCGTTCGATCAAGCGCAGCGGCGCGCGGAGCATCGCCGTCTGCTTGCTGCACTCCTACGCCGATCCGTCGATCGAACGCCACATCGCCGATCACCTGGCGAAGCTCGATCTTCCGATCACCTGCTCCGCGGAACTGCTGCCCGCCCACCGCGAGTTCGAGCGCTACTCGACCGCGCTGGTCAACGCCGCGCTCGTGCCGCGCGTGCAGCAGTACCTCGAACGACTCGGCGCCGCGCTCGACGTCGATCGTCTGTCGGTGTTGCAGTCGTCGGGCGGCACGCTGCCCGCTGCGCGCGCCGCACTCGAACCGGCGCGCGTGATCTTGTCGGGACCGGCCGGTGGAGTCGTCGGCGCGGCACGCGCCGCGCGTGAAGCGGGACTCGAGAGCATCGTCACGCTCGACATGGGCGGCACGAGCACCGACGTCGCCTTCCACGCCGCGCATGGCCGGCTCGAAGACGCCGTCTCCAGCGCAAGCGTCGCCGGCCATCCGATCGGCTTGTCCTCGCTCGACATCCACACCATCGGTTGCGGCGGCGGCTCGATCGTGCGCATCGACGCCGGCGGCATCCTGCGCGTCGGTCCGGAGAGCGCCGGCGCCGATCCGGGCCCGGCTTGCTACGGAAGAGGCGGGCCGCTGACGGTCACCGACGCGCACCTCTTGCTCGGACACCTCGCGCCCGGCTCGTTCCTCGGCGGCGCAATGGAACTCGACGCCGAGTCGACGACGCAAGGATTCGCCGAGCTCGCGAAGGCGCTCGGTACGAAACCGCGGCGCGCCGCCGAAGCCGTGCTCGAAGTCGCGCGCGCGGCGATGCGCCGCGCCGTCGGCGTCATGAGCATGCAGCGCGGCAAGGACCCCTCGCAGCTCGGACTGGTCGCCTTCGGCGGAGCGGGCGGGCTGCAAGCCGCGGCGCTCGCCGATGCGCTCGGACTTGCCGGCGCGCTGGTTCCACGCCTGCCCGGCTGCCTCTCGGCCTTCGGAATGGCGCACGCCGGCGCAACCTGCGATCACTCCGCCGCAATGCTCGCGCCGCTCTCGGACTGGAAGCCCAGCAAGCGCAAGCCGCTCTTCGCACAGCTCGCGCGCGACGTGAAGACCGAGCTGACCGGCGCCGGCTACGCCGCGAAGCGCATCGAGTACGAGTACGGCCTCGACCTGCGCTACGAAGGTCAGTCGTTCGAGCTCACGCTCCCCGAGACCGGCAGCGCGCTCGAAGCCGACTTCCACGCGCGCCACGAAGAACGCTACGGCTGGCGACTCGCCGACCGTGCCGTGCAGCTGGTGCAAGCCCGCGTGCGCGGCAACGTGCGTCGACCCGAGACCGAACCGGTCGGCGGTCGCAAGCGCCCCGCACCGCGCTCCGCCCAGCGCGGCACGCGCGCCTCGGCGCTCGGCGACGGCGCGCACGTCCCGGTCGTCGATCGCGAAGCGCTCGCGCCCGGACACTGGCTCGCCGGCCCCGCCGTGCTCGAGGAGTACAGCGGCACCACGCTGGTCCCCGCCGGCTGGCGCGCGGAAGTGCGACCGGGTTCGCACCTCTGGTTGACGCGCGCCGGAAGCTGATCAGCGACCTGTTGGCAAGCCGCCGACTTCGCACTAGCCTCTCGAACGATCCGGCAACGCCCGGCGGACGGTCAGCCCTTCACCTCTCTCGGAGACCCCACTCATGACCTACGTCATCGCGGAACCCTGCGTGAACACCAAGGACACGGCCTGCGTCGAAGTCTGTCCGGTCGACTGCATCCATCCGACCAAGGACGACCCCGACTTCGATGCGGAGGACATGCTCTACATCGATCCCGAGGAGTGCATCGACTGCGGAGCCTGCGCGCCGGAGTGTCCCGTCGACGCGATCTTCGACGAGCACGAGCTACCCGGTCAGTGGGCGTCGTATCTCGAACGCAACGCCGATTACTACTCGACCAAGTAATGCCCGCGCTCAGCGCGCGCGCAGCTTGAAGGTCACGGGCTCGAGGTAACGGCGCACTGCCGTTTCGCCGTCGGTGCGCGGCTTGAACTTCCAGCGGTCGAGCACGACCTGACGCGCGACCTCGTCGAGCACGCGGTGACCACTGGACGTCTTGATCTGCACTTGGGTCACGCGCCCCTGCGCGTCGACATCGACCGCCAACCAGACGGTGCCCTGCTTGCCTTGCGCGCGAGCGCTGGCGGGATAACGCGGCGCCGGCGCTTCCAGCAACGGCGACTCTGCTGCGCCCGCGCCGCTGGTCTCGGCGTCATCCGTGTCACCCTCGGTCTCGGGCGCCGGTTCCGACTCCACGTCGGCCGGCGGCGCGTCGTCGGAAGGCGCCGGTTCATCCACCGGCGGCGGCAGAGGATCGGGATCGACGGGCAGCGGTTCGACCGGCGGCGGCTCGGGAACCTCTTCCGCTGCGGTGGGCTCCACGGCTTCAGCGAGCTCGGCAGCTTCGTCGACCTCCGGCGCGTCTGCGACGACTTCATTCGGCGGCAGGAACAAATCCTCCGGCAGCTCTTCGAAGGCCCGCTCCGTCGGCACCAACACTTCGCGTCGCCCCTCGTCGCGCAGCGGTTCGTCGAAGAAAGTATCGCGCGGACGCTGCGGCTCGACGATGTCTTCCGGCAGCTCGAAGAGCGGTTCGAGCGCGGCGAGTTCTTCGACGCGTTCGACGCTCTCATCCCACTCGACCGGCGTCGTTGCGGCGGAGACGGTCAAGATGATGCTGCTCCAGCTGGTGCTCGGGCGCCGCGTTCCGCGCTGCGTCGTGCCGGCCGGTATCCACATCAACAACAACGCGACGAGCGCGTGGCAGCCGGCGGAGAACGCGAGGCTGCGCAGCGGATGCGGACGCCAGTTGCGCGAGCTCTTCGCGAGCCGGTGGGGATCATGCGGAGATACGGACACGGGCGAGGCGACTCGGTCGCCCCCTGCCCACGCGCCGCCTCTCGCGAGCGTCATCTCACCTCGAGATGCGCAGGCCGAGAACGAGGCCGACACCGGGGGCATCGAAGCCCGAGCTGTGGACACGATACTCCTCGTCGAGGATGTTGTGGACTCCCGCCCACCAGCTCGACGAATCGTCGATCGAGCCGCCGAAGTCGACGTTCAGCGTGACCCAACCGGCCGTGCCATTCGGATCGATGCGCGGATCGCTGACATCTTGCGGATTCAGCTTGTCCTGCTTCGCGGCGGCCAACACGAAACAGCTCGCCCAACCGAACCAGCTCTCGCTGTGGCGATCCGTCCACTTCAAGTCCGCCCGCCCGTTCAGCGGCGGAATGCGCCGCGCGTCGGCCTCGTAGCCCGGCGTCACGCCGTCGCCGTACTGCTTTCCGCGCGTGTATGTCGCCTGCACGGCGATCGACCACGGCGAGCCTTCGGAGAGTTGGTACTCGCCGCCTGCTTGCAGGCCCCACAAGTCCACGCGACCGACGTTCTCGCGCAGGTACGTCTCGTCACCGGATGCCGGCGTGCCGGGGTCGACCAACACGCGCCCGACGACGTCGTCGATGCGCGTCGCGAAGACGGAACCGGCACCGATCCACTGGCCCGCGCCGTACTCGGCGGTGAGGTCGGCGGTGATGCTGGTCTCTGGATCGAGGTTCGGGTTGTGCAGCTCGGTGCCGCCTCCGAACGCACCGTCCTTCGCGAGGTCGTCGAGGTTCGGCGCACGAAAGCCCTGCGCGAGTCCCGCGCTGACGTTCCAGTCGCCGAACCGACGACTTGCCTCGATGCTCGCGGTGAGCGCGTCGAAGTCGCCGGACGCCTCCATGCTCGTGCCGAACTCGGTGAACGAGAAGTCGTAGTAGGAGTAGCGCAGGCCAGCGGTCAGCAAGAAAGGGTCGAAGGCGAAGATCTCGTCCTGCACGAACACGCCGAGTGCGGCGTACTGCGAGTCCGGCGCGAACTGTCCGTCGCGCGGCGTGACGACGCCGGTGCCGAGGTTGCGGTCGGAACGCGTCGAATCGACGTCGTCGTAGTTGAAGTCGAGGCCGAAAGTGAACAGGTGACTGTCCCCCGCCGACTTCTTCCAGTCCGCGCCGAGACCGATCGTGTTCACTTCGTCGCGCTCCTCGCGAAAGGTCGTGGAGCCCGTCGATCGGCGCCTGCGTTCCTCGGTGTACTGGCGGAGCGACAAGCGCGTCTGGAACTGGTCGAACCAGCCGTTCTCAGCCGTATCGGTGTACGACAGCATCGTTCCGCGGCGGTCCTGCAGCGCGAAGTGCCAGACTTCCGAATTCGGCTGCGTCTGTCCGTAGCCGACGATCAGTCGGTCGGTGCGCGGCACTTGGAAGTCGCGGTTCGCACGAGTGGTCAGGCGCAAGATACGTCCCGGCTCGAGCATCTGGTCCCAGGAGCCAAACACCGAAAAGCGGTCGTATCCGGTGAACGGGACCTCTCCGGAACCGGAACGCAGATCGTCGAAGCTCGCACCGGATGCGACGCCGAGCAGCCCGGTCTTCGCCGAGACGTAGTCGACTCCGAGCGTGGCTCGCCCGCCCCAGTACGCGCTGTCGCCTTGTCCCTCGAAGAAACCTCCCATGCCCTTCTCGCCGCCGTCGACTCCGGAGGGAATCGCACGCTTGGTCCAGATCGAGATGACACCGCCGACCGCGTCACTGCCGTAGAGCACGGAGCCGGGCCCCTTGTAGATGTCGACGCGCTCGACGATCGCGGGATCGATCGTGTTCAGACTCTGGTTCGGCCCAAAACGCGTGGTCGAGTCGTTCAGCCGCACGCCGTCGACCAAGATCAGGATCTGATTGCCCATCAAACCGCGGATCACAGGCGCGCCGCCGCCGAGGTTCGTCTCTTGAACCCAGATGCCGCCGGCGCGACCGATCGCGTTCGGCAACGACCGCGCGCCGGTGTTGCGCAGGTCTTCCGAAGTGAGCACGGTCAGCTTCGCGGACGTCGTCGTCGCAGCCGCTTCCGCGCGCGGTGAGATGACGACGACGGGCGGGAGCTCGATCTCTTGAACGGGAGGAAGCGGGCAAAACATGAAGGCGAGGACGAGGGGATCGTGTGCGGTGGATGCGCCGCGTGCCGTTGCGACGGCCTCTCAACGACATCTCCCCGCAAAGGTTCAGCGGACCCTGCGCTTTTCAGTCCGCGCCCTTCCAACCCGTGCTCGGCGACGGTCCAAGAGACCCTCGGCGAAGTCGAACCGCGCACGCAGCGCACGGCGAAGCCCGGAACGAAACCGGCGCCCGCAGCTCGTGAGAGCCGGCGGGCGCCGTGAATTGGAGCGGCTGAAGAGATTCGAACTCTCGACATCAACCTTGGCAAGGTTGCGCTCTACCACTGAGCTACAGCCGCTTCCGTGTTCGGGTCGCGAATGATAGCGCCCAGAGAGGCGGAGGCAAGCCCTGCCGCCGATTCTGTTGCGGTCGACCAGCTCGCCCGACGGATTCGGCCGGCCGTGCCCTAGCCCGCCTGCCGGAGGCAATGCGGAGGGCGAAGCCTCACGCCCAACGCATGGGGCACCCCTGGGTAGCGCGACAAGACAGCCCAGCAAAGCCGCAGGCACCCGCCGTTGCCGGCTTGGATACGAAGGGCGCAGCCCTGAGCCAAGAGACACGGGCTACCCCTGGGTGGCGCGGCGAATTCGACCGGCCGCGCCCTAGGCGCGCGCCTGACGAATTCGCTGCGCTACCCAGTCTCCCGCTTCCTTGGCGGCCTGGACCGGATTCCGCCCTCTGGCCAGCCCGGCCGCGAAGGCGCTCGCCAGGCGGCAGCCGGAGCCGCGGATGCCCCGGCCCGGCTCGCGGCGGCGTTCGATCCAGCGAGCGCCGTCCGCACGGGAGACCCACAGGTCGCAGAGCGGGTCTTCGCCGCCGTGGCCGCCCTTGAGCAGCACGGCGGCCGCTCCGAGCGCGAGGAGCTCGCGGGCGGCGCGCTCGCGGTCCTCGCGGGACTCGGGGACGGTGGCCCAGCCGAGCAGCGCGGCAGCCTCGGGCAGGTTGGGCGTCAGGTGAGCGCGCAGGCGCGGAAGCAGCTCGACGAGCGCGGCGCGGCCCTGCGCATCGAGGAACTCGCCCCCCGACGACGGGCCGAGCACCGGATCGAGGATCACGGGCATGCCGGGCGCGGACGCGCACAGCTCGGCGGCGGCGGCGATCGCCGCGGCACCGGGCAACAAGCCGAACTTGATCGCTTGGACTCCGGTCTCGAGGTGCTCGCGAGCTTCGCGCGACCAGTCATCGACCGGACGCGCACCGAGCGCGATGAGTCCGTCCGGACCTTGTTCGGTCTCCGCACTGCAGACGGCGAGCGGTTCGACACCGAAGGCCTTCAGCGCTTCCGCATCGGCATCGAGGCCGGCACCACCGGTCGAGTCACGACCGGCGACGACGAGGACACGCAGGGATCGCATCTAGCTGAATGTGGAAGCCATGCGTCAGGAGAGCGGGCGGCCTTCGGGAGGCAGCTCGCCTTCCTCGGTGCCGAGGATCGCGATGGTGTTCTTGCGCAGCTGCCGTTCGCACTGCGCGATCGTCGACTCGCCGTGGTCGTCGAGCTTGATGCGCGCGCCGGCGATGTGTCCGTGACCGCCGAAGGAACCGAGTCCGTCGAGGACGCGCGCCATCAGCGGATAGGCGTTGCCGAAGGCATAGTCCGTGCGCAGCGAGAGCACATACTCCCCTTCTTCTTCGCAGGCGCCGCCGACGACGACCCAACTCGCGCCTTTCATGCGCAGGAAGAAGTCAGCCATCTCGGCGACGAACTCGGGGTGTCCGACTTCGCCGAGCAACGCCATCACCAACGGACCGTGCTGTCGCGCCGTGGAGAGCGCGCGCGACAGATCGCGGTAGTAGTCGCGCGGCAGCGGCGGGTGCGCGATCTCGGCGATCAGCGCGCGGTCCGACTTGCGGAAGCAGGTGTAGTACGCCTCTTCGTCGAGGTCCGTCGCGTTGCGCGAGAGGTCGGCCGTGTCGTAACGCACGCCGCAGAAGAGCGCGGTCGCGACGATCGGATCGAGTTCGAGCCCGTTGTCGCGCAAGTACGAGTAGACGATCGTCGCCGTGGCACCCAGCCCCAGTCGCACGTCGCGGTGCGCGACGTCGGTCTCCGAGGCGTTCTCGACCTTCGGCGGAACATGGTGGTCGAAGATCGCGACGAGCGGGATGTCGTCGGGCAGCACGGTGTGTCCAAACTCCGGCTGCGTGTCGACGAGCACCGCACCGAAGAATTCCCTCGCGTCGAGTTCATCGTACGTGCGCGACGAGAGGTTCAGCGTGCGCACCATCGCTTGGTTCTCGGCGCGGTAGATGCGCCCGACCGTCGCCACCTCGGCGGGGATGCCGAAGCCCTGCTCGCAGAGCGCGCGCATGCCTTCGCACGAACCGATCGCATCCGGATCCGGACCGCGGTGAGTCAGGATCAGCACGTGGTCGCCGCGCTCCGGGGCCGATGCGCGTGCGGCGCGCAGAGCCTCTTCCAGGTGTTGAACCGGAAGCTGGTCGGGCGAGCCGGGCAAGCCCGCGTCGGTGTCGGCGCGCGCTGCTCGAGAGGCGGGTTTCGTCATGTCGGTGTTGGGCCGCAGTGAGCGGACTCATCAATCTGGCACTCCGGGGCGAAGACCGCAACGTCCGCCCCCTATCAGCCTCTCAGAGGGCCTCTCTGCGCGACCTTCCGCGCCGGCGAAGAGCCGCCGCTCAGAAACCGCGATCGGCCAAGAACTGCACCGCAGCGAGGATCTCGGTACGGCCGTGGCTGGAATCGATCTCGACGACCTTCTCGGCGTTCTGCGGCAGGAACTCTTGGACCAGCTTGAAGTCCACTTCGCCCAGACCGGGCGGCAGCGCGGTGCGCGTGCCGGTCGCATCCTGCAAGTGGATGCCGACCAGGCGGTTCGCGTAGGCGTCGAGCCAGCGTCCTTGGCCGGCGAGGCCCGCGACTTCGCGCAAGTGCACGGCTCCGGTGTCGTGCCAGAAACGGATGTTGTGCTTCGCCAAATCGTCGAGCACATGGCCCATCGACTGGAAGCTCAGGAGGTCCGTGAAGTGCACGCCGGGTTCCAGCACGAAGGCGGTCTCAGGGAACTCCGTCGCGACCATGTGGATCGAACGACAGAGGTGTTCGAGTTGCTTGTGGCCCTGCGCGTTGACGCGCCTGATGAAGGCGAGGATCGCCTCTTGGACATCTTCTTCCGGCCCATCCTTGACGAGTCGCGCGTGGAGTGCGGTGCCTTCGCGCACGATGTCATCGTCTTCGACGGCGACGCCGCGCAGGATCACGACCGGACAAGCGAAGGCTTGCGCGAGGCGTGCGTGACGGCGCACCGAGATGATCGCGCGTTCGCGTTCGTCTTCGTCGGTGGAGCCGAGCTTCGACCCCGCCATGTTTTCGGAACGCGGGTTCAAGCAACCGCAGACGACCGAGTTGACCGTCAGTCCGGTCTCGCGACGCATGTCTTCGAAGCCGGCGAGCGGAACCGGTTGGTCCGACAGCCCGAGCTCGAGACGACGGAACCCCATCGCCACCGCCGCGAAGGCTTGGTCCTCGATCGACTTCAATCGCGTCCCGTAGCAGGACGTCGACAGAGCGTACTCGTTGGGGATTCCGGGCTTGGTCACGGTGTGGTAGACAGGGCAGCCCGGCGGGTCCAGGCGGTGCGTGAGAGGATTATCGAGCGCAAGAGGGGGGCATCCTCATCACTTTTCTCCCTCTCTAGGCCTAGGGCGGAGCCTTTGCGCACGAATTGCGGCTCTAAAGTGCCCCACCTGTGCCTCGATCGAAGAGGCCGGTCACGCGGTTCCGGCGGCTTTCAGGAAGTTGGATTGCCAGTCTCGCATTCGACCCACGGCGGCCTCGGGAGGCCCGGATCTTACCCGTCGATGCCGCCGCGAGCCGGATCGCCTCAGCGGATCGGCTCGGGAGACGGAGCGCACGTCGACGAGCCAGCCCTTAGGATGCGGCCGTGAAGCACCTTCTCGCCTGGATTCTGACCGGCCTGTGGGCCGTCCTGCTCTGGTGGTCCGCCTGGGGCTACCTCCACGTCTTCTCGGGCAACCCCGGTCTGCCGACGATCGAGTCGCTGCTCGCCGCGATCGGCGCGTTCGTCGTCGGGGGTACGCCGCTCGCCTGCGCTTGGTGGTGGCACCGCTACTCGCAGAAGCGCTTGCACAAAACGTTGACCAAGCAACGCGACAAGCTCGATCGCAAGCTGGGGCGACTGGGCGAGTCCAAAGGCGCGCCGCCGAAGCGGGTGGAACCCGCGGCATCCCCTTCCGAACCGGCGAAGAGCGAGTGAAGTACGGTTCTTCTCGTCAGACGCGCACTTCGCCCTCGGCGCCGATCAAGTCCGCGTGCTTGCGCAGCACGGGATCGACCTCTTCGCTGAGGAACTCGTCGACCTGTTCCGGTGCGCGCCCGACGTAGCGCGACGGGTCCAAGATCTCGTCGAGGCGCCCCGCAACCTTCGCCAGGATCGGCGCCTTCGCGAGCCGTTCCTTCAAGTCGTTCTCGCCGCCGTTCTTGATCATCGCCGCCGCTTCGAAGCTCGCTTGCCGCACGGCTTCGTGCACGTCTTGACGATCGGCTCCGGCCTTCACCGCTTCCATCATCAGCGCTTCCGACGCGAGGAAGGGCAGCTCCCCCATCAGGTTCTTCGCGACGACGGGCGGATACACGACGAGTCCCGAAGCGACGTTCAGGTAGAGGTTCATCACCGCGTCCGTCGCGAGGAACATCTCGGCCAGCACGATGCGTCGGTTCGCGGAGTCGTCGAGCGTGCGCTCGAGCCACTGGTTCGCCGCGGTGTGCGCCGTGTTGTCGAGATGACAGATCACGAGGCGCGCGAGCGAACAGATGCGTTCCGAACGCATCGGATTGCGCTTCCAAGGCATCGCCGAAGAGCCGATCTGCTTCGACTCGAAGGGTTCTTCGAGCTCGCGGCGGTTCGAGAGCAAGCGCAGGTCCGTAGCGAACTTGTGCGCGGACTGCGCGATCGAGCTGAGCACTTGCCCGACGCGGAAGTCGAGCTGGCGCGGATAGGTCTGGCCGGTGACGGCGAAGACGCGCGTGAACTCCATCCGCTCGCAGACCGTCTTGTCGAGCGCGCGCACCTTCTCGTGGTCGCCGTCGAACAGCTCGAGGAAGGACGCTTGCGTACCGGTCGTGCCTTTCACGCCACGGAATCGAATCTGCGTCTCCGCGTGGTCGAGGTCTTCGAGGTCGTGCAATAAGTCTTGCAGCCAGAGCGTCGCGCGCTTGCCGACGGTCGTCGCCTGCGCCGGCTGGTAGTGCGTGAAGCCGAGCGTCGGCAACGCACGCCACTCTTCCGCGAAGTCGCGCAGGTGCTTGATCAAGCTGACCAGCTGCCGGCGGATCAAGCGCACGCCGTCGCGCAACAAGATCGCGTCGGTGTTGTCGGTGACGTAGCACGACGTCGCGCCGAGGTGCAGGATGCCGCGCGCCTTCGGACACTGATCGCCCCACGCGTGCACGTGACTCATCACGTCGTGTCGCAGATTGCGCTCGTACTCTTCAGCGACCTCGAGGTTCAACTCGTCGACGGTCGCGCGCAGCTCGTCGAGCTGTTCTTCCGAGATCGGCAGCCCGAGCTCACGTTCGCTCTCCGCCAGCGCCAACCACAGCTTGCGCCAGGTCGTGAACTTCTTCCGCGGCGAGAAGTTGAAGCGCATCGCTTCGCTGGCATAGCGGCCGGCGAGAGGATTCGAGTAGGTCGTGGGATCGCTCATGACGCGGTGGATCGAACGGAGTTCGGGGCGGTTTTGGGGCGAACAGTATAGCGACGTGCGCTCCTGACGGCAGGGGCAGAAGTGAGGGCCCGGCGTCGTGAGCACCGCAGACCGGCCGCGGTGCCGCGCATCGACACGAGACCCATCGCCGACTACCAGTAGGTGCTGTACTCTGGGCCGTACTCTGCGCTCACCACGCCGCTGCCGGGCCGGATCATCAGGTTGAGCTCCCAATATCCTCCAGGCGAGAGCTCGTACTGGAGGAACAGCTCGCATCCCTCGAGGGCCAAGTCCCAGTCCTTCAGGTCCGCGAGGGTCAGCCCCCCTCTATTCACCGCGAAGCACCAGGCGTTCACCAGGTGACAGCGTTCTTCCTTCGGTAAGGCTCGCCACTCTTTCCTTGGAGACGATGCGCGGCGCCACCTGTCGCGTGCAGATCTCGGGACCCGCCTCTCCCTCCGCGTGGAGTCGCTCACGCCACTTGCTCCAGGACTGGATGCCGTAACCGCGCAAGGGCTTCGACGCATCGCGCGGATGACTGAGAACGTAGCCGCCGACGGACCCGCCGCCGGCGAGCGGCACTCGGAACCACCAATTTCGCCACACCTTGTGCGGAGCGCCAAGCAGCTCGACCACTTCGCCCTCGCTCGTCCCCTCGCGCGCGTCGCTCAACTCCAGCTCCGCCAGGCCGCCACGAATCCGCCGGCGAGGCACAGAGCGAGCCCCAGCGCAATCCGCGACCACAAGCCGCCGCGCTTGGCCTCCGACTTGCTGAGCCACGCGATCATGTACAGCGTCACGCCGGCACCGATCATGTCCGTCATGACGTCGGACCAGTCGGGGTCGCGGCCGGGTACTTGGCCTTGGTGCCACTCATCGATCACCGAGTAGGCGAAGACCAGCCCGAGGATCAGCGCCGCGCTGCGTACGGTGAGCCGCGGCCAGCGACTCTCGCGCGGCAAGGCGATCACGAGGAGGAAGGCGAGGAAGCCGAAGAAGGGTGCGTGCGCCGAGTTGTGCAGCCACGAGCGCAGGAAGAGCTGCGGCGCATCCACGCCTTCGATCGAACTGATGCGCCAGATCACGCCGATCCAGACCAGCGCGAGGAGCACGCCGACGACGCGCGGCAGCCGCGTCAGGGTCGTGCCGATCGCGCGCAGTGCAGCGACCGCACGATCGTCGCGCGCGGTCATGCGCCTCCGAGCTCGACGTATCGCACGGCGATCACCTCGAGCCCTTTTGCGTCCGGCGAGACGACGATGCGCAGATCTTGCAGCATGTCGAGCAGCAAGAAGAAGCCGCGCCCCCGGTCGTCGGAGAGATCGGGCAAGCCGTCGCGTTCGAGGAACGGCTGCATCAGCGCGGGATCGCCGCCGCCTTGATCGCAGACACGCAGTTCCCAGCGATCGGGAGCGAACGCGAGCGACAACGTCATGCGCACGTCTTCGGTCAAGTCGGACTCTTCCATCGCCGCGTTGCCGCCGCCGTGGTCGACGGCATTCGAGAGCAGCTCGCTGACGACCAGCTCGAGCGTCGCGAGCTCGTCGTCGACGAGCCCTTCGCGTTCGGCGAAGCGCGCGACGACTTGGCGCGCCATGCGACCCGCCGAGTGCGCCGCAGGCAGATCCAAGCGGATCTCACGCGGCCCGGGGAAGCTCTCGTGGAGCCCCGTCACTTCGATTGCTCCACGCGCATCAGCCGAGCGGTTCCAAGTAGAGGGAGAGGTCGAGCGACTGAACCGAGTGCGTCAGTCCGCCGACGGAGAGGCGATCGACGCCGGCGGCGGCGACGGCATCGAGCGTTCGTTCGCTGATGCCGCCGGAGGCTTCGAGCTCGAGCGGTCGTCCGGTCTCGGCCGCGATCGAGCGCAAGCGCGGCGCGACGGCAGCCATGCGCTCGGGCGAGAGGTTATCGAGCATCACCACATCGGCACCGCCGCGCGCAGCCGATTCCGCTTCAGCTTCGTCGCGCGCTTCGCAAGTGATGCGGACGCCGTCACCGACTTCCGCGCGCACCTTGGCGAGCAGCTCGGGCAATGGCATGCCGGCGAGATCGATGTGGTTCTCCTTGAGCATCACTTCGTCGAAGAGACCGAAGCGATGGTTCTCCCCACCGCCGCAGCGCACGGCGAAGCGCTCGAGCTTGCGCAAGAGCGGCGTCGTCTTGCGCGTGTCGAGGATGCGCGCGCGACCGGCGGCCAGCTCGACGAGGCTCGCCGTGCGCGTCGCGATGCCGGACATGCGCTGAAGGAAGTTGAGCGCGATGCGTTCCGCGACGAGCAGGGCACGCGCGTCGCCTTCGACGAGCGCCAGTTCCGCGCCAGGCGTCACCGCGTCGCCGTCGGCGACCAGCAGCTGGACGCGGGCGTTCGGATCGCAAAGCTCGAAAGCTCGTGCGAAGACGTCGAGTCCCGCGATGCGTCCCGCCGCTTTGGCGACGAGGCGCGCGCGAGCTCGTGCGCCGGCCGGCACCGCGTGTTGTCCGGAGAGGTCGCCCAGACCCGAATCTTCGGCCAGGGCGGGCCGCAGGACGGCGTCGATCTCCTCGGTCGCGAGGGGCGCGGGCGGTCCCACGCGCGGTGCGGGGAGAGGGGGCATCTCGTGGATCGGGCTCATGCGGGAGGGGCGGAACCGCTGAGAGAGTACGTCAGCACGCCGGAGCCGAACAGAGTGACGGAGGAGAGACCGCGAACCGGCGGGGCCTCGGCGCGGTCTTTTCCCCCGTGCAGCGCCGTCATTCCACCCTCGATCCCCGCCCCATCGCCGTGCTCGCGGGCCTCTGGGCGGCGCTCGCCATTCCGCGCCTCGACCACCGCGAACGCCCGCCGGCCCCGGATTGGACGGAAGCGCGGGAGAGCGCCGCGCCCTGCGCCCGCGAGCTGCGCCGCTGGCCGGGCATCGGTCCGCGGCGCGCCCAGGCGATCGTCGAGTACCGCTGGGCCCACGGCCCGGACTTCGACCTGGAAGCCGTGCCCGGCATCGGACCGCTGACCGCACGAGCCGTGCGGGCCGCTCGAGACCGCGACCCCTGACGCACCTGTCCCCACCACCCTCCCACTCCCAAAGGTCCCTCTGCGCTTCAGCGTTTCTGCCCCTTCGCGCCTTCGCGTGAGGCTCTTCTCCGACTCTCGCCGCCGCGCCCCGAGTCGCAGCTTCAGCTACTCGCTGCGAGCGGACCGATATGGCGCGAGAGCGTCCGGCCCAGACCCCCGCGGCGACCGGCTTGCAGTTCGCCCAGCATCAAGTCGGCGAGCGCCGCGAGCCCGCGACCCGCCGGACTATCCGGTCGGTGCGTGACGACCGGCGAGCGCGCGTTGACGCACTCGGACACGGCGCGGTCGTCGGGGATCCACCCCGTCCAACGCGGCGCGCGCCCCAGGAACTTGCGGCAGACGCCGTCCATGCGCTGCGCCACGCCGCGCGCTTGATCCGCGTCCTCTGCGCGGTTCACGACGAGTCGCGGCGCGATGTCGGGCCGCGCGCGCCAGAGCACCTTCAAGAAGGCGTAGGCGTCGGTCATCGCCGTCAGGTCCGGCGTCGTCACGACCAGCACTTCGTCGCAGGCCGCGGCGAGGTGCAGGGTCTGATCCGAGATCCCGGCAGCGGAGTCGACGATCAGTTGTTGGTACTCGAGCTCGAGCTCGACCAAGCCGCGCGCGATCATGCCCATCTCGGGGGGCGTCAGTCCGGCCATGCGCGAGACCCCGGAACCGGCCGCGATCAGATCGAGGTCCCCGCCGCAGCTCGCGAGCGCTTCGCGGATGCCGATCTCGCCGCGCACCAGCTCGACGAACGACCGATCCGGCGACAGCCCGTGCATGATGTGTGCGTTGCCGATGCCCATGTCGGCATCGAGGATCAGCGTCTTGCCGGCTTCGGCGAAGCAGCGACCGAGCGAGGCGGAGACCACGGACTTGCCCGTGCCACCCTTTCCACTGGCCACGCACAGCGACGCAGCGGGCGTACGGCCGTCCGCGCCGCCCAATGGACGCGGACCCCGGCGATGGCTGGCGGCCATGGCTCTGCCCGGGAAGCGCAGCAAGCTGCGCGCGCTCTCCCAAGTCATGCTCGATCCTGTGGTTGTGGGCCGATCCGCCCCCCGGACCTGGAACCGGTGGTTCCGCAGGCGGTCCGACGGCTGCGGGGTGCGGCCACGCGAAAGAACTGCTTCGAATCGAGCCTTTCACAGGGCGGCGGCGATTCCAAGCCTGCCGGAGGGCGGATTCCGGATCCGGGACAACTACCCCTCATTCGAGAGAGGGGGGCATCCGCACGGCTAGCCCGGATTATTCATGAACACGCACCCCAGACTGCGCAGCCGGCCGGCATCGCCGGCCTCTCGGCCCCTGACGGCACTTTGAGGAACCTGGCTACTTCGACGACCCGATCAGGGTCGCCATCATCGCCGGAACCCTCAAAGCACCGACAGGAGCCGATCTGCTGTGTCTGGAGCACGTCTTCATGAATAATCCGGGCTAGTTGGGCATGGGGAGACGGAACGTCGGCGGATCGATGCCTCGATGCACCACGGGGGGCTCAACCCTTACGTCGAACAGGACATCGCCCTCAAGGTAGCGAAATTCGAGGAAGTCGTCCTCCTCCAGTGCCTCGACAAGCTGAACATCGACCGTCGCCGAGGCGAATGGCTCAGAAACTCCGGGGAGATACCAAGAACGTCTCACTCGCTCGAGCTGCCCCCCGCTCCACAGAATCCGCGTCGAGGCAATCCGAGCTCCACCGGCATCGACCCAGGACTCAACCCACTCCTCCGCCGTTGGATCTCCACCGGCAGAAGATCGCAGCCACTTCCATTCCAGAGCCCCCCCCCGTGACACCATCCCGTTGTACAAGACCGCCCCACTGCCGATCAAGCGTGAGACAAGCGCCTCCCACTCACCAGACCCCGCATCGTCGACGATCCGCCCCTCGGCACGATCGGCATATGAACTGGCGGTAATGAACTCGCGACAAATCGCGGACCGGCCCAACTCGCATGCAATGACGCCCAGCCCTCCGTCCAGTGCGTCCCGTAGTGAACAGTTGGAAACGAACACCTCGCGACGGTCGGAGGTCATTGCCCGTGGCTCGGCAGATCCGTCGTCACCTACCTCTATTTGAGGGTACCCGCCATCCCAGAATACCCCATCCACGAACGCCGAGTGCCTCGCAGCGGTTCCACCATCGCCATAGCGAATCTGGCGATCGTAGACGAAGCGGTCCCCAATAACGCTTAACCTATCCACGAAACGCTGCCCTCGCGTCCTCGCTCGCGCGTTGCCGAACTGGGGAAAACGCCTTACGAGAAGCCTGGCGGCTTCACCCTCATCGGCGCCATCGACAAGCCTAAACTCCTCTGGGCTGGTTTGGCGGAGCACATCTCTCGCGTGAGCTAGTGCCATGGACCACGACTCTGGGCCGACATCGTCTCTGGAAAACTCCCCAACGAGCGAGTAAACGCCCGCCTGGAACTCCAGACGCACCCCCCCAGCCCTTGCTAATTCTTGCCCGGATGAATCCAGCAATGCAGGACTCTCCTCGCCGCTGACAAAGCCCTCACCGTCCCGTTCCGAGCTGCAGGCCAGCAGCCAAAACGAGAACATGACCACCACTATGGTGGATCCCGCAATCGGCACAGCACCCCTACCCAGAGGTGTATCCGATTCGCGAGTCTTGGTACTCATTAGTAAGTCCCGCAAGACCGAACCCAACTGGGACCAGGCGCCACTTCAAAGGTTCTTTCAAAAACGCAACAGACCCGGTACGATTTAATGTCGACCTCCCCACCGACCTGAATCCCCTCGCCGGCAGAGAAACTCACCGCCCCGGAATCGCAGTCAACAATGAGCAGCTGCGGAGTCTGGGCGTAGATCGGAATGTCCCCAATCACCCTGTTCTCCTCTCGACACCTTTGCAGAGTTACCGCGGGAACGCACCTGGCCGGCTTCACGCCCGCTTCACCCGTTCCATCGCCGCATGCCTCGATTTCGTCGTTAATGGCCTCTTGTGTGAGAATGCCAATCGAGCATGCACCGCACTTGACGAAGAATAAGCCCCGTCTTGGTCTTGCGGACACGCAGTCCTCTCCGGGCCAGAGGTCGCGCCACCATCCGCCTTCTCCGTAGACTCCCGCCCCTGTTCCTTCCCCTTCATCCATGCCGTACAGGGTCCCCCACAGCTCCGTCATGTGATCCCGCTCGATACCGCTGGGCTCTTGGAGTTCGGTCAGGAGCAGCCCTACGTTCGCCCCAAATGGGCCCAAGTTGACGTCCGTTGCACCAGGTGCAGGAACGTCTTGGCGCGAAAACTCGGCTTGCACATTGATCTCGCAAACCGTCGAGTACCCCACGATCGAGCCATCAAGCGAGTCTCGAACGACGAGCTGGTAGGTACCGGTGTAGATCGGAGCAAAGGCCACCTGTACGGCTTCTTCTCCTGCGGGGATGGTCACCTGTCCGGGCAGACCGACAACAACCCCCGGCACCGACACCTCGAGATTGAAGGTGGTGGCCAAATCCGCCGGCGAGTCGAGTCGGATCTTGGCGACCAGAACCTCGTTCAGGGTGGCCGCGGTCCGAGGTACGTCGACAACAACGGGCCTCGAAGCAGTGGAGAGGTTCACACTTCCGAAGATGACATCCCCGGTCACATGGAATCCGTCTTGCGACGTCGCGAGGCTCTGCTCCTCACCGATCTTGAACTTGACCGTAGCGTTCGGTGCGTCTAGCGAAGGATAGATGGACCTCGCTCCGAAGCGGCCAATGGGCAAGGTCAGGACTCCGGAGCCCAACCTTGTGGCGGCGTCGAAGGATGTGACCGAGAGAGTCTCCCCCTCCATCTCCCCCCCCCATACCAAACATGGGGAACGATCGGGCCACCCAGCCCGGACTCATAGATCACAGCGAGAACCTCGCCTTGGGCGTCAAGCACACTCCAACGCACGTCGAGCTTTCGGACGTCCACATTGGGAGCCAAGGCGAAGTCGAAGTCGATGATCAAGCTCGCAGGAACCCCCACATTCACCGGCGAACCGATTAGCGGGTCTTGAACGACGGCTTGGGATCCGTGCACCGGATCTCGAAGCCAGGCAGCGGACACTTGAGCCTGCTCCTGAGCTTCAACGCGGGCCGTCAACCCGACAGTTGCCGCAAGCGCTGAAAGAAGGAGAATTCTTGGGTGAAGCAGGGTATTCATGAACTCGTCCTGCATATATGGGGGCTTCAGGGTTTCGTGTGGTGACTGGACGGCAAAGCCCCCAGCCAGCTGGAGGTAGACCGTGCTCCTGAACCTCACGGGCAAGAGAAGCCGAGGAGGCTCGCGTTAGCCGAGGTCCAACTGCACAGGCTCACGCTACGGCTTGGCTCGCAACACCGCAACACCGCAACACCGCAGCGATTTAGTCTAAACCCTGTACACCAATCCGCTTACTCCACATTGAATTTGCGGCCCGAAAGACGAGCGCCCCCGTATTGGCAACATCTTCCGGGGCTTCCGGGTTTCGTGTCGTGAACGGCCCTGACGAACCCGGGAGACGGGGGTAGCCCTGGTCAGAGCTACTGGCCCGGAAAGCCCATTCCGGGGCCCTCCTCGCCCCCGTAGCCCCGTCGCCGTCAGCATCGGCCTGTACCCAAGGTGCTGCAAGGTCGATGCTTACGGTGATGGGGTGCAGGGGGCGCCCCCGCAGCGCCAGAGCCAAATGCGGAGCGCCTTGCTTCCACACGAAACCCTGAAGACCCAAGGGTACAACCCGGTCACCCCGGTGACACTCGTATCCAGGCACCAGGGTGACGCCCTCCTTCCCCCTTCCTTCAGCCGAAGTCGTCCCCTGCACGACCGGCACCAGTATTGCGATACGGGGAGAGGAGATTCAGACGTGACATCACTCTCCCTCAGGGGCGGGATTCAGATCTACACTGTAGAGGGCCATGCAAGGCGGCGCGGTTGACAGCGAGACCAATCGTCACTCCGCGGGCGTCCGTCCTCACCGATGCCAGACTGGCTCGCCGTGGAGCACAGAAGCTGCTGAGGTCCCGCAGCCTCTGATACAGCCGTCGATACGTCTCCGAGCAATCGGATGTCCCGGCTCCGGAGGGCTCCGCTCAGTCCTGGAAGGCCTCGTACTCTTCGGCGGACAGCCAGCGCCCGCCGCGCTCGGGCCGCGGGATCTCGAAGCTGGGCTCCGAGCCCCCCCCCGGCCAGCGCTCGAACAGCTGGGCGAGCAGGAAGTCGAGCCAGTCCTCGAGGTCGGCCGGGGTACGCAGGACGCGTGGCACGCCGACGCCGGCGACGCGGCACTCGAGGCCGCCGTCCCCCACGCCCAGGGTGCAGAGCACCTCTTCTGCGTGGATCCAGACCAGCCCGTGTTCATCGCCCTCGCACGAGAGCTCGGGGTCGAGCCGCGACTGCCGTCGGATCAGTTCGGCGGCGAGCGGCGCCAGCCCGGCGTCGAGGCCCGCGACGAAGCGCGCGGGGTCGGGTGCCAAGCCCCCGACGAGCAGCGGCGCGGGCGCACGGGAGTCGTCCGCGTCGAGGCGGCCGGCGACGACTTCGAGCACCAGTCGCGCGGCACGCGCGCCGCGCAGCTTGCGGCGGCGCAGGAGCACGAGCCCCTCGTCGAGCGCCGGCGCAAGCGCGGCCCGCCCGCCCTCGATGAGGTGCTTGACGACGAGCATCACGCGCACTTCGCGAGCGTCCGAACCCAGCGAGCGCGGCAACAGGGCACCCAGCGCGCGAGCGCGCTCGAGCGCCGCGAGCACCGAGCTCGCCGCCGATGCGTCGAGCCGCTTCGCGCGCATCACGAGCCACAGCGTCTCGCCGCGCTCGAGGGCGAGGTCCGCGAGGGGTTCGCCGTCGAGCCCGAGGTCGCGATCCAGCTCGCACGCGCTCGGCCAGCGCTCGAGGAGCGCCCGCCGCAGTCGCTTGGCGCCCGAGCCCTCGGAGCGCCCTCGCTTGCCCTGCTGATCGGAAGTCATGCTGGTTCCGCTTCGTCTCGTCGGTCGACCCTGAGCGACGCGAGTCAGCGCGGCCGATTCGAACCGCGCACCGTCGTCTGGAGCTGCGCACCAGCGCCGCGGTCCTTCTGGTCGAAGGCCAAGGCGAGCCCGAGCGCGTCGGTGACGTCCAGGGGGCCCGGCACCGACTCCAGCCCCAGTAGTCTAGCCACCATCGCGGCGACTTGTTCTTTCGTGCCCTGGCCGCTGCCGACGAGCGCCTTCTTGGCCGTCGAGGGCGTGTACTGCACCACTTCGGCCCCGAAGCCGGCCGCCGCCGCGAGGATCACGCCGCGCCCTTCGCCGATGCGCAGCGCGGACTGCACGTTCTGCGCGCTGAACGCCTTCTCGACGACGACCACCGTCGGGCGCAGGCGATGCATCAGGAGCTCGAATCCGTAGCGGATCTCGGCGAGGCGATGGGGAACGCTGAGTTTCGCCTTGGGCTTGATCGTGCCGGCCGCGAGCAAGCGCGGGCCTGCGGTACGACGCACGATCGCTCCATAACCGAGGACCAGGGTGCCCGGATCGACGCCGAGCACGATCGGCCACGGACAGTCGAGCGGCACGACGACTTCCGTCGCTGCGTCCGCGGGCTTCGGGTCTGAATTCGATTGGGTCACGATCGGGGAAGCCGCGCGGGATTGGGCCGGCGACCAAGTGGACAGTAGAGTCTGCGCCGGATGAAGAGAAGCACGGCAAAGGAACAGCTGGGCGATACGGCACTGGTGCTGGTCGCTGCGGGAAACTCGACTCGCATGGAGCTCGGCAAGGGAGAGCGCAAGCCATTCGTGGACCTCGACGGCATGACCGTCTTGGAACGCGCAGCTGAAGCCTTCGCTGCGTTGCCCCGCGTCGCCGAGATCATCGTCGTCGCGCAGAAGCAGGATCACAAACGCGTGCGCGCTCTGGCGGCAGCCGGCGGCCCGCTGGCGCGGCTCACGAAGATCGTCGCCGGCGGTGCGGAACGTGCGGACTCGGTGCGCGCCGGCGTCGAAGCCACGAACCCCGCGCTGAGCTTGATCGCCGTGCACGATGCCGCGCGACCTCTGATCGACGTCGCGACGGTGGTCGCTGCGCTCGCGACGGCAACAGCCCGCGGAGGCGCGCTCGTCGCGACGCGCGTGCACGACACGATCAAGCACTCGGCGGACGGACTGGCGGCGGACGCGACGCTCGACCGTTCCGAACTGTGGGCCGCGCAGACGCCGCAAGTCTTCCGGCGCAACGACTTGCTCGACTGGTTCGCGCGCGCGTCAGCCGACACCTTCTCCCCCACCGACGACGCGGCGCTCTGCGAGCGCTACCGCGGGCCGGTGCCCTTGGTCGAAGGACCGCACACGAACTTCAAGCTGACCACGCTCGCGGACCTCGACCTCGCGCGCGCGATCGTCGCCCGCCGAGCGAGAGGCACCGAAACATGAGCATGCGAGTGGGATTGGGTTTCGACATGCACCGATTGGTCGCGGGGCGCAAGTGCGTGCTCGGCGGCCTCGAGCTACCGCACAACGCCGGACCGGCGGGACACTCCGACGGCGACGCGGTCTTGCACGCCGTCACTGACGCCGTGCTGGGCGCCGCCGGCGAGGACGACCTCGGCACGCTCTTCCCCGACACCGATCCGCACTGGAAAGGCGCGGACAGCGCCGCACTGCTGACCGCCGCCATGCAACTCGTACACGCCGCCGGCTTCCGCGTCGAGAGCCTCGACATCGTGATCGCGACCGAAGGCCCGCGCATCGCTCCGCACCGCGCCGCGATGCGCGCGCGACTCGCCGAGCTGCTCGACGCCGATCCGCGCGCCGTCAACGTGAAGGGCAAGACCCTCGAGGGGCTCGGCGCCCTTGCGCACGGCGCCGGCGTCGCCGTGCAGGCCGTCTGCTTGTTGCGCAGCGCGTGAGCGGGAGGTACGGAACCAGGTATAGATCCTCCCCCCCCCCTGCGCACAAGCGGCCCTCAAGCCGCTTGTGCGCAGGGGGGGGTGAGGATCTATACCTGGTTCCGTACCTCCCGCTGCTCAGACGGCGTCGGTCGCGAACTGCGCCGCGTGCAGCGTCGCGTAGTGACCGCCCTTGGCGAGGAGTTCCTCGTGGGTGCCGAGTTCGACGAGCTGGCCTGCGTCGAGCACCGCGATGCGGTTCGCGTCGCGGATCGTGGAAAGGCGGTGTGCGATGACGATCACGGTGCGCCCTTCCATCAAGCGCTCGAGTGCTTCTTGAACGAGTGACTCGGTCTGCGTGTCGAGTGCGGAAGTCGCTTCGTCGAGCAGCAGAAGCGGCGCGCCCTTGAGCAAGGCTCGCGCGATCGTCAAGCGTTGGCGTTGGCCGCCCGAGAGGCGCGCGCCCATGTCGGCGACGTCGGTCGCGTAGCCGTCAGGAAGGCTCTCGATGTGTTCGTGGATGCCGGCGGCTTGCGCAGCGGCGACGACTTCGTCGCGCGTCGCGCTCGGCTTGCCGTATCGAATGTTCTCTTCGATCGTCGCGTGGAACAGGAACGGCGACTGAGAGACCATCGCGAACTGCGAGACCCACGAGTCTTTCGTGAGCTTGCGCAGACCGTGGCCGTCGACCGTGATGCGTCCACTGTCGGGGTCGAGGAAGCGCGCGACGAGGTCGACGAGCGTCGTCTTACCGGAACCGGATGCGCCGACGAGCGCGAGCGTCTCGCCCTTCTCGATCGTCAGGTCGATGCCGTCGAGCGCTTTGCGGTCGCTCTCGGGGTACTGGAAGCTCACGCCTTCGAGTCGGATCTCGCGTTCGATACCAGCGATGCTGTGGGCGTCGGACTGTTCCATGACGTCCTCCGCTTCTTCGAGCAGTTCCTGCAAGCGCTCGGTCGCGCCGACGGACTCTTGCACGCGCGACCACATGCGCGAGGTGCGCTTCAGGTTGGTCGTCGCTTGCGAGACCAGAATGAAGAAGGCCGCCATCTCGCCGCCGGTGGCGAAGGTCTCGAACTTGATCTGCATCCAGCCGATCAAGATCAGCATGCCGCCGATGCCCGAGAAGGTCAGCAGCGTCGTACCGGCGTGCGTCGCGGACAGCGCACGCACCATGCGCATCGAGTCGGAGATGTACGTCGCATTCTGTTCACGATAGCTCTCCAGCTCGCGGTCTTCGGCGCGGAAGGCCTTGACGGTGCGGATCCCTTGGAACATCTGCGCGAGCACTTGCACCGATGAGCCGAGCGACGAGAGGCTCTTCGTCGATCCCTTGCGCACCTTCTTGCCGAGCAGCAGCACGGGCAGCAACACGATCGGCAGACCGATCATCACGGCGAAGGCCGCCTTGGGCGCCATGAAGACGGCGAGCACGAGGCCCATCACGCCTTGCAGGGGCTGCAACAAGAGGTCGCGGAAACCGTCGTTCAAGATGCCGAGCGTGACGTTGACGTCGGCGCTGATGCGGCTCAACAGGTCGCCGAACTGGCGGCTGTTGTGGTAGCGCATCGAGAGCCCCATCAGGTGCTTCGCGATGCGCATGCGCAGCTCGACGACGACCTTCAGCGACAACCAGCGCGAGAGCATCGTGAAGAGGTACTGGCAGATACCGGTCACGACGGCGATCACCACGACCACGATCGCGATGCGCACCAAGACTTGCAGTCGACCGGCGTCGGAGAGGTCCTCGGTTTTACCGAGCAACCAATCGCTCATGCCGGTCTTCCACTCGTCCAGCTTGATCAGCAGCGCACTGGTCTCTTCGACCACGTCTTCCGGATCGGGCTTCTGCTTGTCGGGCCAGAGCGCAGACCACACCGGGCTCACCAACAAAAAGACCGAGCGTTCGCCGAAGGCGACGATCGTCCCGAGCAGACCGATCGCAACGAGCACCCACTTGTGGGGCAAGGCGTGCGGCGCGAGGAGTCGCCATGTGGCTCTGAAGTCCGACTTCATGGCGCGCGATTCTGGTGTTCGTTCCGGCAGAGCGCCAGGACGCCGCGCCAAACCTGCCGCATCACACAAAGGAACGGCCCCGGTGTGCGCTGCACCAGGGCCGTTCCTTTTCGTCGAGAAGCCGGAGCTTCCCCGTTTCGTTGCGATCAGTCGAGCAGGTTGGGGTTGCCGTCCAGGCCCTTGACCGTCGCCGCGGCCAGCGCTTCGTCGGCGTAACCGATCAGGCTGTAGCGCAGGTAGTCGTCGCGGATGAACTTGACGTAGCGCTCATCGCGGATGTTCAGCGGGCTGCGCGGGGGCAGGCGCTTCTTGACCTTGGCGAGGAAGTAGCCGCGGGGGCCCTTGATCGGACCTTGGACCGAACCCGGCTCCAGATCGAAGAAGATCGTGTCGCACGCCGACTGGTTCGTCAGGAAGTGCGTGAAGTAGCTCTCGCCCAACAGGCCCTGCATGTCGTTGCGGGTCCGTTCGCCGAAGCGACCCTTCATCTTGTAGGTCACCGACGAGCCCTTGCCGCTCTCCGGGGGCGGTGCGTCCCAGAAGTCGCAGTGGTCGTCGAGCATGCGGAACCAGTAGTCGTCGGACGGCATCACGTCATCCTTCGGCGCGTATTCCTCGCCGGCCATCGCGGCGTCGACCTTGCGCTGCTTCTCAGCGTCGTAAGCGGCAGCATTCTTGTCGATCTCGCTGAGCAGGCGCTTCGACTTCTGCAGCGACGTGTTCCAGCCGTCTTCGCGCCACTTCATGTGAGCTTCGTCGAAGGCACCGACGAGCAGCACTTCGGCGTCGACCTTGGCGAGCCCCATGATCTTGTTCGCGCGGTCGAGGTGACCTTGCAGCAGTTCCGGCAGTCCGCCGCCTTCGGGCGACTCGAGCGACGACGCGAGCGCCGCTTCGTGGCACTCGTGCAGCTCGAGGTAGTTGCCGTAGGCTTCCATCGAGGGGAAGCGGTGGTCGCCGACGGCAATCATGCCGATGCCGCCGAACAGGTTGTCCTTGAAGCCGCCGAGCGCTTCGCTGACCGCGCGCTCGAGGTCTTCGGCGGGCAGCATCTTGCCTTCTTGCTCAAGGCGTTGACGGGTCGCTTCGATCTTCGCGAGGAAGAGGCGGGCGTCATCGACTTCGCCTTGGGTGACGGTCGGGGCGACGTCCTTCCAGACGTCTTCGGTTTCGACCGTCAGCTCGAGCTCGCCGTCACCGTCGAGGTCGACCGTCATCAGCACTTCGGGCGGGAGGCCGTGCAGCGCCGTCTTCGTCTCGGTGAAGGAGTAGAGCGTGTCCCGCACCATTTGGCGCAGGATCGAGCGGAACATGACGTCTTCGACGTAGGGGCGCGGCTTGGCGACTTCTTCGCCGGCGGCCTTCATCGCTTCCCAGTTGGCGAGGTCTTCCTCGTACTTCTCTTTGCGGACGATCGACTGCTTCTCGAAGTCGTCGAGCCAGAGCTGGTCAGCTTGTTCGCGGATCGCTTCCTTCGAGACATCAGGCCACTCGGTGAAGTCGTCCGGCAGGAAGACTTGATCGAAGAGGAACTGCTGGTGCAGCTCGTGGCGGTACCAAGTCAGCGTGCGGTAGGCGCGCGAGATCTCGGTCGGGATGTCCAGCGAGGGGTAGTCCTTGCGGAAGTCCTCGAGCTTGTGGAAGTAGTGGAAGTTGTAGTCTTCGAGCGGCACGCCGAAGTCTTCGGGCTCGCGCATCTCGCCGGCCACGCCGAACTCTTTCTGGCGAGCGATCTCGTCGTCGATCATCAGGTTGACGCGACGGAACTCGAGCGCGGCGCGACCGGGTCCGTAGATCAGGTAGCGCTTGATCTCGAGCTCGGGGATGGTGACCTCGCCGACCGTCAACGGTCCGCCGAGGTTCGGTCCGGGCTCTGCGAGCATCTCGACGGAGGATACGCGACGGAAGGTCCCGGTCGTCGGCGGCTGATCACCAGCTTCATCACCTGCGAGGATCGGGAGACAGAGGCCGATGGGGAGGAGCAGAGCGTGCATGGAAGACGTCATTGAGAGTGAAGGGCGGTCGCCTCGGGTGCATCCGAGGCCTAGGCCGGTGAATACGCCACCCCGAAGTACGTGGTGAAGCCGAAGGTCGTCTTTTTCGACACTGCGGGCCGATCCCTTGAGCCAAGTGGTGACCCATCCCCTCGGAACGGGCCGTCAGGCGGTGATCCGGCAGCCCGAGCGGGCGGGAGAGTGTAGCAGTTCCCCCGCCTGCCGAGGCGAGAGCCCGCCCCGTGGTACGGAGTCAGGGCACTTCTTCCACGATTCGAGCCTGCGCCACGCCCGGCGATGCGTCCGCCCAAGAAACGTGGAAGAAGTGCCCTGACTCCGTTCCCGTGACTCCGTACCCGCTCTCGGAAAGTCTCCGGCTGCCCTTCTGGGCCTTCATGAATCGTTCGGGCTAGGATGCGCGGATGCCTCGGTACGCCCCTCGAACGATCGGATACGCCTGCGAGCTCGTGCACGCCCCCCAGACGCCTGACCCGGCGGCGGTTCAGCGGGTGCACAACGCCTTCTTCGAGGAGGCGGACCCCTGCTACTCGAGCTTCGCGGTCACCCCGGTCGGCCCGCTGCTGACCAACCCCGCCACGCGCCAGGGGGTCGTCTCGCAGGTCGCCTTCCTGGCCGATCGCTTCCAGTTCCGCGAGGAGCTGGGCGGTCTGACGCCGGAGGACTTCTCCGTCCGCGTGCAGCGCATCGCGGACGAAGTCGGCACCCAGCGCGGGATCGAGTTCATCGGCCAGCAGGTCACGATCCGCACGCTCGTCAATCCGCAGCACTACAAGGACGCCCGCGCCCTGCTGGCGCTCGGGATGCTCGGCGGCGAAGAAGCGGTCAGCTGCTTCGGCAAGCCTCCCGGCCTGCTCGGCGTGCGCTTCGCCTTTCCGCCGGACGAGGAGTCGACCGCCGCTCACTCGGTGCGCATCGAGTCGTATGCGCAGGACTCGCGCTCGCTCTTCCTCGAGACCCAGGGCTCCTTCGGCCGCGACTTGCTGCAGGAAGGCCCCGAGTCGACGGCACAGAACGTGATCGAGACCTACCGTTTCTTGATCGAGCGTTCGCTGCGCTTCGTGGCGAACTTTGACCGACCCGCCGCGACCGGCGGGGGAAACCCCGACGAGCCGCGCAACTAATGGTCCGGTCCGGGAAGGCCCGGATCCCCCCCGCATGTCGTCGCCTCTTCGCATCACCGCCTTCGTGCTCGCGCTGTCCGCGCTCACGTTCGGACTCAGCGCCTGCGCGCCCGAATCCACCCCTGAGTGGCCTCAGGACGCCGTCTTCGTGATGGACGGGCAACCGCTCACCATGGGTGAGATCGATGCCTACGCCGCTCCGCTCGAGGAGATCGGGCCGTCGTTCACCCTGCCCCACCGCCGGCGCGTGGCGTTGACCGAGGTCCTGATCCCCCGAGCTCGCGCTCGTGCCCTGTACCCTGCGGAGCGCGAAGAGGCCCTCGAGCGCTTGGAAGCACGTAGGCAAGCGCTGCCGAGCGGCGGTGAGGATTCCCCTGAATTCGTCGTCGGGACTTGGTCGACGATCGGCACACCCACGTGGCTGGCATTGCGGAACTGCGCTGTGGGAGAATGGTCGGACGTCTTCGAGGCTGCCGGCACGGTCGCTCGAGCCAAGCTGCTCTCACGCGATGAATCCGAGGTCGCCACGCTCGAGGTCTTCGAGTGCCTGTTGATCTGGGAACACTACGCCGAGGACTTCTCACTCGACCCCGCCGTCTTCGGCGGGGAACTGCAAGTCGTGGCCGACGACGCCGAGACCTGGCGGACTGTGCTGCCCACCCGCTGGTTGTACGAACTGGAAAGAACGAACCGATGACTTGCACACTGCACCGCACTCTGACCGTTGCCGTCCTCATGGCGTGCGCCGCGGCGCCGCTCGCGAGACTCGACGCCGCGCCGCTCACCGACGGCGACTCCGCTCTGACTGACGACACCGAGCAGGAGTCGAAACCCAAGGAGATCGAGCGCCTCGAAGCCTGGCCCGCACCCCGCAACGGCAAGCAGCTGAAGGTCGACGTCGCTCGCCTGCGCAAGGCGAACACGGAAGAGATGGGCACGCAGGCTCACATCGCGCTGATCGCGGAAGGCGCCGCGGCCGCGCCGTCGCTGATCTCTGCACTCGGCAAAGAGAAGGGCGAAGCCGCTCGCCAGCGCATCAAGGACGTGCTCGACGCGGTCACCGGCGCGCCGCACACGCGCTTGATGGCCGCGGAGTTCGACGACAAGAGTGAACGCGTGCGCATCTGGTGCTTGCGCCGCGTCGCCGCCTTTCCCGATCCCGGCGTGCGCGATGCAGCAGTGGCCGCGCTGAAGAGCGCCGAGCAGTCGAAGAAGTCGTCGAAAGAAGAACTCTACGCCGCGGCTCTGTGCTGCACATCCGCCGGCGACATGGCCGGACTGGACCGTCTCGCTGAACGCGCAGAAGAAGAGTGGAAGGAGTACGGCGAAGAGATTCGCACCGCGCTCGAGTCGGTGCGCGGCAAAGACGCCACGGCTGTCTTCGTTCCGCTGCTCTCCGCGGAGAAGCGCAACACCAAGGTTACCGGCTTGCGCCTGCTCGCCGGCGCCGGCGACCCGGAAGTCGCGGTCCCCCTGATCAAGCCGTTCCTCGATGACACGGACAACACCCTGCGCGTCGCCGCGATCAACGCTCTGCGTGGTATCGTCGACGGCGAGAAACCGCTCGACAAGCTCCCCGTCTTCGAGGCGATCGAGCTCGCGAACGAGTGGAAGAAGCGCATTTAGAGGCCTTATTCTCCAGATGACGAGTCCCCCCCCCACCGCCATCCTCGCCCGACTCGCGTGCGCACTGCTGTGCCTCGCGAGCCTCTCCGTTCCGGCTCTCGCGCAGCGCAATAAGGACCTCGCGCGCAACGATCCGCAGCTCGATCCCTACACCCAGGCGAACCCCGAGCTGTGGGAGAAGGCCGGCATCGTGTCGATGGGCGGCTTCGCCTTCGGCGACTCCGACACGCAGACGATCGACAGCCAGCTGCCGACGTCCGACATCCGCTGGATCGAGACGCAGCACTTCAAGATCGGTTTCGCGCTCGGCAACTACAAGGTGCCGCAGAAGGAGAAGGCGAAGCTGCTCGCGGAACTGACCGCGCTCTCCGAGATCCTTCCCGAAGTGAAACCGAAGGAGAAAAACCTCGATCCGTGGCTGCGCTTGCATCTCTACGCCCGACGTTGCGAAGCGCTCTACACGCGCTTCCTCGAGCTCGTGCAAGTCGACGACTCGGTCTTTCCGGACGGCACCAAGCCGTGGGACACGACCGGGACCTACTGGGGCGAAGGTCCGTACCTCGGCGAGAAGGGCAAGTACGAGGTCCTGATCCTGCCGACCGAAGCCGCGCACGTGACGTACTTGCGAGACAACTTCGGCTTGACGCTGAAGAAGAGCCAGCGCTGGAACATCGTCAGCCGCCAAGCGATCTCCGTGACGATCCACGAGAAACAAGGCAGCCTGAAAGTCGACACGGCGATGCACGCACACGTCGCGTTCAACCTCGGCCACAACTTCCTCGACGGCTTCAAGTTCTACGCCTACGACTCGCCGATCTGGTTGCGCGAAGGCCTCGGGCACTTCATGGAGCGCGAGATCAGCGAGAAGTACAACACCTTCGACGGCGGCGAAGGCTCGGTGCCCGAGATGACCAAGAAGTCGGACTGGGGCGCGGAGGCGATCAAGCTGGCGCGCTCGGGCAAGGCACCGCGCATGGCGGCGATGGTCCGCTTCAAGAACTACGGCGAGCTCGAGCTCGACCACCACTTCACGACGTGGTCGATGGTCGATTTCCTCGTGCGCGCGCATCCCGACGAATTCGCGCAGCTGATCAAGGGGCTCAAGGGCATCACGAACGCGGAGGGTTACTCCGACGGCTCGGACCTGCCCGGCCGCCAGCGCGACCTCTTCAAGGACCTCTTCGGCTGGTCCTTCGCGCAGTTCGACGAGGCTTGGAGCGTCTGGGCCCTCGGGAACTACTGAGCGGGGCGCCGCCAGCGCGAGCGGCGCGTGCGATCCGAGAAGAGCCCCCGACCGCCCCCTGAGAGCGGATCGAGACCGCTTCAAGCCTCTCCAGAGGCCTTGCCGGCCTCCAGCGGCGCTCGCCATGCGCATCGGCGGGCCGCACGAGCCGAAAAGGCTGCCAGTCGAGGGCCGCGCGCGACGATAGGGAAGTCCGGCCCCCGCCACACGCCCCGCCGGGCGGTGATACACTGACGTCAACGTGAGAGTCGGGCCCACACCGCCGCCCGCAGTGCTCTCCTCCCACCCCTAGAGCCCTCCCGACCCCCGCGCACCCCCCTCCTGATGGTCGCAGCCAAAAAGCGCATCGTCCTCTTCCTTCCGCACCGCGCGGACCCCGCACAAGGAGTCCGAGTGAGCGCGGACCTGCTGCCGTTGGAGCTGCTGCAGATCGCGGCCTTCCCGGACAAGGAGGGATACGAGGTCGTGATCATCGACGCGATGGTGCACGACGACTACCTCGAGCGCCTGATGGAAGCCTGCGACGGCGCGCTGCTCTTCGGCAGCTCGTGCATCCTCGGCTACCAAGTCACACACGGCGCCGAGATTGCGCACGCCGTTCGCGCACGCTTCCCGAAGCTGCCGATGATCTGGGGCGGTTGGTTCCCCAGCGTGCTGCCCGAGCGTTACTTCGTCGAAGGCATCGCGGACGCCGTCTGTCTCGGACAGGGCGAGCTGACCTTCTGGGAAGTCGTGCAAGCGCTGGAGTCCGGCGAAGACCTCGCGACGGTTCCCGGCCTGGTCGTCGAGCGCGACGGCAAACCCCACTACACCGACCATCGCCCGGTGATCGGCTTCGACACGATCCCCGACGCGCCGTGGCACCTGATCGACTTCGAAGAGTACGTCGCGCGCCAGAACGACACCGGCAGCTGGAAAGTGCGCCACAAGTACGCGGACCCGTGGGATATGAAGCCCGGCACGGAACAGCGCGGCTTCAGCTACTTCTCGAGCTTCGGTTGCCCCGAACCCTGCACCTTCTGCTGCTCGCCGATAGTGACCGGACGTCGCTGGAAAGCGATCCCCGGCAAGCTGCTCGCCGAACGGATCATGGAGTGCCACGAGCGCTTCAACTTCAACATCCTGCGCTTCCAGGACGCCAACTTCGGCGTGCACGAGAAGCGCTCGAACGAGTTCTGCGAGGAACTGATCAAGGCGGGCAGCCCGTTCTGGTGGAACGGCACCTACGAGATCGAGACGATCGCGCGCTACAAGGATCCCTCGCTGGACCTGATGGCGGAGTCGCGCTTCCACATGGCCGCCCTCGGCGCCGAAGCGGGTTCCGTCGAACAGCAGACCAAGATCAAGAAGAAGATCGACATCGAGGCCAACCTGGTCTCGGCGCTCGGTCGCTTGAACGAACGCGGCATCCAAACCGGCGTGTCGTGGATCATCGGCTACCCCGGTGAGTCCGCCGCGTCGATGCAAGCGACACTCGACGTCGCCGCGAAGATCAAGCACCTCTTCCCGCACTCGCCGTCCGACGTGTTCCCCTTCCGCGCCATCCCCGGCACGGAGGACTTCGACACGGCCGTGAAGATCGGCTACAAGCCGCCCGTCACGCTCGAAGAGTGGGGCTCCTGCCTCGAGTACAAGTACGAGATCAACGACACCGCCTTGCCGGAAGAAGTGATCCGCACTTGGAAGCGCTACGGCGTGACGGCGACCTTCTACGACGGCCTCGCCAAGGAAGGCTCCGGACTCGTGCGCAACTTCATGCACAAGATCTCCGGCTGGCGCCTCAAGCACAATCAGTACACGCTCCCGGTGGAACACAAGTTATTCCACATGTACGTCAAGCTCACGGGTCAACGCACCCAAGGCGACGTGTTGCAGATCGACAAGACTCCGGGCGTCACGCCCAGTGCCCCCGTCTCCTGGTGATTCAGCGCAAGTCCTCTAAGAAGATCGTCCTCTTCCTTCCGCACCGGGCCGACCCGGGGCGCGGGGAGATGTTCTCGGCCGACCTCCTGCCGCTGGAGCTGTTGCAGATCGCATCGGGCCCCGTCGCGGAGGGTTATGAAGTCGTGATGATCGACGCAATGGTCGAACCCGACTACGAGCGCAAGGTCATCGAAGCCTGCGAGGGCGCGCTGCTCTTCGCGAGCTCGTGCATCCTCGGCTACCAGGTCTACGACGGCTACAAGGTCGCGAAGATGGTGCGGGAGAAGCTCCCGAACCTCCCGATCATCTGGGGCGGTTGGTTCCCCAGCGTGATTCCCGAGATGTACCTCGAACACGACATCGCCGATGCGGTCGGTGTCGGCCAGGGTGAGCTGACCTTCCTCGACGTCGTCAAAGCGGTCGAATCCGGCGAAGACCTCGCCAACGTGCCCGGCCTCGTCGTGAAGCGCGACGGCAAGATCGTCTACACCGACCACCGCGAAGTCGTCGGCTTCGAGTCCTTCCAACGCGTGCCGTGGGAACTGCTCGACTACGAGAAGTACGCCGAACTGCAGGTCAAGCCGACGCGCATGAAGGTGCGTCACCGCTTCCCCTTGCCCGGCAAGTGGACGCCCGAGAACCCGCCGCGCGGTTTCAGCTTCTTCTCCAGCTACGGTTGCCCCGAACCTTGCACCTTCTGCTGCAGTCCGCTCGTCACCGGTCGTCGCTGGAAAGCGATCCCCGGTCGTCAGCTCGCCGAAGAACTCGCCGAGCTGCAACAGCGCTTCAAGTTCGACGTGCTGCGCTTCCAAGACGCGAACTTCGGTGTCGCGGAGAAGCGCACCAAGGAGTTCTGCGAGGCGCTGGTCGAGCTGGACGTCCCGATCCACTGGAACGGCACGATCGAGATCGAGACGATCATGCGGTACAAGGAATCGACCCTCGACCTGCTCGAGGAATCGAAGTGCCACCTGCTCTGGCTCGGCGCGGAAGCCGGGACCAAGGAGATGCAGGACCGCATCAAGAAGAAGATCGACATCGACAACATCCCGCTCGCGATCGGCAAGCTCGCCAAGCGCGGCATCGTGCCCGGCACCTTCTGGATCATCGGCTACCCCGGCGAGACGCGCGAGTCGATGGAAGAGACGCTGCGCCAAGCCGCTGCGATCAAGTACGCCTATCCGATCGCCGGCTCCGAGGTCTATCCCTTCCGTCCGATCCCCGGCACCGAGGACTTCGGCGCCGCGGTGAAACTCGGCTACGAACCGCCGAAGGACTTCGCCGAATGGGGCGACTGCTTCGAGTACAAGTACAACTCGCAGAACACGCCGATCCCGGACGACATCCGTCAGACGTGGACGCGCTACAACAACACGGCGGCGATCTACGACCAGTACGTCCAAGAAGGCCCGCTGTGGATGCGCAAGCTGCTCAGCAAGATGGCCGGTTGGCGTCTGAAGAAGGGCAGCTACGAGCTGCCCATCGAACAGAAGCTGTTCGACCTCTACGTGCGCGCGACGGGACAGACGCAAGCGGCTGCGGCCGATTGACCGCGCAGCGCTGCACAACGGAGTACCGAAGAGGGCGCGCTGCGGGGTGCGCCCTCTTCGCGTGAACCGCCGGCGCGGCGACACCCGGCGGCTCTCTCGGTCGCGTGCGCTCGATGCTCTGATCAGCTTGTCCCTCGACGCGCAGACGATCTCCCCCTTCACGCGCTAACATCGGGCCATGCGCGTGCAGCTCGTCACCCCCGCGCCGCGAGCCTCGCGCTCGGGGAATCGCCTCACCGCGCTGCGTTGGGCCGGGCAACTCAGGTCGCTCAGACACGCAGCGCGCGTGCGCGAGGCGTTGGACGATGCGCCGGCCGACCTGCTCGTCACGCTGCACGCGGAGAAGAGCGCCGACGCGCTGCTCGAATGGAAGCGGCGCGATCCGCACGCGCCGGCCGCCTTGATCCTGACCGGCACCGATCTCTACGCGCACGACGAACTCTCGCAGCTCGCCCTGCAGACTTGCGAGCAGGCCGACCGCGTCGTCGTGTTGCAACCCGGCGCCCTCGAACGTCTCCCCGCAGCGTTGCACGCGCGCGTGCGCTGCGTGCCGCAATCCGCACTCCCGCCGCACGGCCCGCCGCCGCGTTCGACCGAGCACTTCGACGTGGTTTGCTTGGCGCACTTGCGTCCGGTGAAAGACCCGCTGTTGCTTGCGAGAGCAGCGCGACTCGCTCCAGCGGATTCGAAGCTGCGCGTTCGGCTCGCAGGCGCATCGTACGACGAGCAACTCGCCGCGGCTGTGCGCCGCGAATCGGACGACAACCCGCGCTTCGAGTGGCTCGGCCCGTTGACGCGCAGCGCCGCTCTGCGCCTTCTGGCGTCAGCGCACCTCTTGGCGATCACTTCACACAACGAAGGCGGCCCGGCCGTCGTTCCCGAAGCTGCGGCCTGCGGAGTCGGCGTCGTCTCGACGGACATGGCTGCGGCGCGCGCACTGCTCGGCGCGGACCATCCGGGTCTCTACCCCGTCGGCGACTTCGAAGCGCTCGCGCACGCTCTGCAGCGCGCCGAACTCGATCCCGCGTACTTCGACGCGCTCACAAGACGCAGCCTCGCTCTGCAGCCCGAAGTCGACCCCGCTCGTGAACGCGAACGCATCGCGCAACTCGTCGCTGAACTGACGAGCTAATGCTGAGTTCCGCGAACGGATCACGCCCTAGACCCCGTACTGTCCCATCGCTAAGCCGGACGCCTGTAGGTGCGTAGAACGCCCCCTAGCCGCTCCATCGCCACAACCTCGGTCCCTCCCGTCGGCCGAGGTTCTCGCATTCTGAGCAACGGCCGGTTGCCGACGCCCTGGTGCAGCCGCTCCTGGTTGTAGTGCTCGACGTACTCTCGCAACGCCCGCTGCAGGCCGCGCTCCCCGAACAGCATCATCCGCCGCAGGCACTCGTACTTGATGGAGCGGACGAAGCGCTCGGCGTAGGCGTTCGCGTTGGGCGCACGGTGAGGCGTCTGAACGACCCGCACTCCTTCGCGCTTCAGCATCGCTCGCCAGTGCGCGCTGAAGATCGAGTCACGATCGCAGAGCAGGAAACGGTGCCGGCTCAGGAACCCATCCACGTGATCCGTGAGTTGCCGCGCGACCTGCGCCATCCATGCTTCGTCCGGATTCGGCGTCGAGCCCGCGATCTCCACGATGCGCGTCTTCAGGTCGATCACGAACAGCGTGTAGTAGGTGACGAGTCCTCGCGCGGTCCAAACCTCGGTCGTGAAGAAGTCGCACGCCGCGACCTGGCCCCAGTGGCTGTTCAAGAACGTGCGCCAACTCGTCGGTCGATCCGGCGCGGGTTGAATGCCCTCGGCCTTGAGGATGCGAGCGATGGTCGAGCGGCCAACGCGGTGCCCAAGATCCTCGAGCTCGCCTTGAATGCGTGAGTATCCCCAGGTCGCGTTGTCGGTGGCCATGCGCAGCACGAGGCGCTTGATCGCGAACATCACGCCCGCACCACTCTTCACCGGCTGCGGGTACGTCCACTTCGCCGCGATCAGCCGGCGGTGCCAGCACATGATCGTGTCGGGTGTGACGATGGTGGCGAGTTGGCCGAGGAGGCGGCGGCCGAGCAGCTTGCCCTTGGCCGCGAGACGACGGCGCTGGTCGTCAGTGAGTCGCAGCCGCTTCGCGCCGAGCTGCTCCTTCAGGACGCGGTACTCTTCGCGCAGGTAGTCGATGGCCCGCTGTTGCTCGCGGTGCACCCAGCCGGAGACGGTGAAGAGCAGGGCGCGGAGGGGGAGGCAGGTGGTGTCCATGCCGCCCAGGTTAGAGCGAGATGGCCGTTGCTGGCCCCGGCAGGACGTCGGCTGTATCTTGGGATAGTACGGGTGTGCTGCACGCTTCGAGGTCTTCTTACGCTTGGTCATCTGCGGCGCTCCTTGCTCGCTAGCCCGGACTATTCATGACCGCACAACCCGGCGCCTGAATCGTGTCCGAGGACCTGCGGGAGACAGCGAATGCCGTTGATCTCGCCATCTCGCCGCTCTTGACACCTCGCTCGCCCTGGATTC
>Ga0316209_1000851_pt1 | contig 41359 bp, 45 predicted proteins | sample 6monopyrite_MG_FD_204945 | JGI IMG/M metagenome (GOLD analysis project Ga0316209, IMG submission 204945) | Microbial mat bacterial communities from mineral coupon in-situ incubated in ocean water Damariscotta River, Maine, United States -... | ecosystem: Environmental > Aquatic > Marine >...
CGTTCAAAACGCCACGCTCGATACGGCCCGTCACAACAGTCCCGCGGCCAGAGATCGAGAACACGTCCTCGATTGGCATCAGGAACGGCAGGTCAACTGCGCGTGCTGGTGTCGGGATGTATTCGTCGACAGCCGCCATCAATTTCTTGATCGACTCTTCGCCGATTTCTGGCTGTGTGCCGTTCATCGCGTGCAGAGCAGAACCCGGAATGACGGGGATGTCGTCGCCTGGATACTCGTAGTTGGACAGAAGTTCACGGATTTCCATCTCGACCAGTTCAAGCAACTCGTCGTCGTCAACCTGATCAACTTTGTTCATGTAAACAACCATGTACGGGATGCCAACCTGACGACCAAGCAAGATGTGCTCGCGGGTCTGGGGCATCGGGCCGTCTGCTGCGTTCACAACAAGGATCGCGCCGTCCATTTGGGCGGCACCGGTGATCATGTTCTTGACGTAGTCGGCGTGACCTGGGCAGTCAACGTGAGCATAGTGACGGGCTTCTGTCTCATACTCGACGTGGGCTGTGGAAATCGTGATGCCACGGGCTTTCTCTTCCGGCGCGCCATCAATTTGGTCATACGCTTGGAAGTTACCAAAATACTTGGTGATCGCTGCTGTCAATGTCGTCTTGCCGTGGTCAACGTGGCCGATTGTGCCGATGTTAACGTGCGGTTTATTACGTTCAAACTTTGCCTTAGCCATTTTGTTAGCGCCCTTAATTTTGAGGGGCCGCGAATGGCCCGTTCCAACATCGCGGGCGATGTAGTCCGGATCGCGGCGAAACGCAAGAGGGCAGAGGCAAATTGCGGGCGGCTTTAAGAGAACTTGTTGGTCTTGGGGAAGCCATAGGGTGGCCGTTTGCCGACCCCGCCGCGCGCCGCTTTCCATTCCGACATGTCGGGCTCCGTGCGGGTTTTGCCGCCGCCCATTTGCCACGACAGCCCGTCAGCCCATTGGAACGTGGTTAGATCACACAGACCACCGTCGATTTCCAAAGTGCCCTGACGGCCCGCTGCCTTTTTATACTTTTGCAGGCGCACGCCCTTGCCGCGGCCCATTTCGGGCAATTCGTCCGTGGCAAAAACGATCAGCTTGGCGTTCTCGGACGCCACCGCCACATGGTCACCGTTCATACGGATACAGGTTTTCGCCACACCGTCGCCGACGTTCAACACCTGTTTGCCGCTGCGGGTTTGCGCGATCACATCGTTTTCGGGCACAATAAAGCCGTTGCCCGCATCCGACGCCACGATCAACCGCATCCCCGGTTGATGCACCAGAATATCCACAATCTCGCATTCATTGGGCAAGTCCACCATCAAGCGCAGCGGCTCGCCCATGCCGCGCCCTCCGGGCAGGTTCGCTGCGACAACCGTGTAAAACCGCCCGTTTGTGCCAAACACCAAAAGCTTGTCTGTGGTTTCCGCGTGGAAGATAAAGCGCGGGCCATCGCCATCTTTGAACTTCATCTCGCGGGTCAGATCGATATGACCCGTCATCGCACGAATCCAACCCATTTGGCTGCACACAACAGTGACCGGCTCCTTGTCGATCATCGCCTCCAGCGGCACCTCGACCACTTCGGCGGCTTCGGCGAATTGCGTGCGGCGCGCACCGCCCGCGCTATCGCGGCCAAATTGCTTGCGGGTGTCGCGCAATTGCTCGGCAATCTTCGACCACTGCAAATCACCGCTTTCCAGCAAGTCCTCAAGCCCAGCGCGTTCCAGCATCAGCGCGTCGCGTTCCTTGACCAGCTCGATTTCTTCCAAACGGCGCAAAGACCGCAGCCGCATGTTCAAAATCGCTTCTGCCTGCACTTCGGACAGTGAAATTTCGGGGTCGGCGGCTGCCACGATGGGCGACACATAGGCCGCCTCGGTGAGGGCACGCGGATGATCCAGCGACCAATCCTCGACCATCAGCGCACGCTTTGGTTCGTCGTCATAGCGGATAATGTCGATCACGCGATCAAGGTTCAGGAAGGCCACGATAAAGCCCTCGAGCACCTCCAGACGGTGGTCGATCTTTTCCATCCGGTGCTGTGATCTGCGGATCAGCACATCGCGGCGGTGGTCTAGAAACGCGCGCAGCACTTCCTTGAGCGAGCAAACCTTGGGCGTCAAACCGTCGATCAACACGTTCATGTTCAGGCTAAACCGCGTTTCCAAATCAGAGTTGCGGAACAGCATCCCCATCAACATGTCCGGATCGACAGTTTTCGAGCGCGGCTCTAGGATCATACGGATATCCTCGGCGGATTCGTCGCGCACATCGGCCAGCAAGGGCACCTTTTTCAACTGGATCACTTCGGCCAGCTTCTCGATCAGCTTGGATTTCTGCACCTGATAAGGAATCTCGGTGACAACAATCTGCCACTGCCCGCGGCCCAGATCCTCGACCTCCCATTTTGCACGCAAACGGAACGATCCACGCCCTGTGCGGTAGGCCTCTGCCATATTCGCTTGCGGCTCCACGATCACGCCGCCGGTGGGGAAATCGGGGCCGCGCACATAGCCCAGCAATGTCTCGTCGCGCACATCTGGCGTCTTGATCATATGCAGGCAGGCGTCGACCAGTTCATGCAGGTTATGCGGTGGAATATTGGTGGCCATGCCCACCGCGATCCCCGTGGACCCATTGGCCAGCAGGTTCGGGAACGACGCGGGAAACACAACCGGTTCTTCCAGCGTGCCGTCGTAATTGGGGCGGTAATCGACAGCGTTTTCGGTCAACCCCTCCATCAACGCCTCGGCGGCGGCGGTCATGCGGGCCTCGGTATAGCGCGCCGCGGCAGGGTTATCGCCGTCGATATTGCCAAAGTTACCTTGGCCATGCACCAGCGGGTAGCGCACGTTGAAATCTTGCGCCAAACGGGCCATCGCGTCGTAAATCGCAGCGTCACCATGCGGGTGATAGTTACCCATCACGTCACCGGAAATCTTGGCGGATTTACGAAAACCGCCATTGGACGCCAGCTTCAACTCTCGCATTGCATAGAGAATCCGGCGATGCACCGGCTTGAGCCCATCGCGCGCATCGGGCAGCGCGCGGTGCATAATTGTCGACAGCGCATAGGTCAGATAGCGCTCGCCAATCGCACGGCGCAGCGGTTCGGTGGTTTCCAAGCTGGGCTTGTCCGGATCTATGATATCGTCAGTCATAGGCGTGGTGTATCCGCGCCGCACAGGGGCGTAAAGACACCAATACGGGGAACGGCGCGAAGTTTTTCCCTGCCGCCCCTTCACAGATTTGTTATTAAGAAAGGGTAACGGTTATTCTTTTTACGATTCGATCCGGGGGGATCATGCTGCCATGAACAAGTTTATTATTGCGTCCTTTTTAATGCTCGGCTGGGGCTTTTACGAAATGTCGGGCGGCGCGGATTTTGTGCCCGAAGTGCGACCCATCGCACAGGTCGCCATCGCAACCCAAGCGCTGGACCCCGTGCCGTTTGATGCGCCTGTGGTCACGCGGGCGGCCTCGATTGATTTGCCAAGCTTTCCCGACCCTGCTCAGGCAGAGGTGATCACAGCCTCGCTTGTGACGACACCTATCGTGCAAGATGTCCCCGCTGTGCAACAGGCACCGATCGCCGCGATTGACCTGCGGCAGGTGTCGGGGGCCCGCGTCAACATGCGCGCAGGACCGGGCACCAGCTACAGCGTTCTGGACACTTTGGCGCGCGGCACAAAGGCCGAAGTGATCGAAGTGACCGCAGATGGCTGGGCGCGCATCCGCGTGACAACCACCAACCAGATCGGCTGGATGGCCGCGCGGCTTTTGTCGGGCAGCTAACCCTTGTCTGCGCCGCAAAGTGGCGTATGTCAGCCCCATGACACAAAAATCGATCCTTATCACCGGCTGCTCGTCCGGCATCGGCTTTGACGCGGCAAAGGGGTTTCGCGCACTTGGATGGCGGGTTTTTGCAAGCTGTCGGCAGCAGGTTGATTGCGACCGGCTGGCCGCACTCGGTTTTGAAAGCCCGTTGATCGATTATGCCGATAGCGCCACGATCAAAAACGGGTTGGCCCAAACGCTGGCGGCAACCGGCGGCACGCTCGACGTGCTTTACAACAACGGTGCCTTCGCCTGTCCGGGTGCCGTCGAGGACCTGCCGCGCGACGCCTTGCGGTCGATTTTCGAGGTTAACGTCTTTGGTTCTCACGAACTGACCTGCCTTGTGATCCCTGTGATGCGCGCCCAAGGCCATGGGCGAATCATCAATTGCTCATCCGTGCTGGGACTGGTCGCGATGAAATGGCGCGGCGCTTATGTGGCCACAAAATACGCGCTTGAAGGGCTGACCGACGTGTTGCGCATCGAAATGGCCGACACCCCGATCAAGGTCATTCTGGTTGAACCCGGCCCGATCACCGCCAATATCCGCAAAAACGCGATCCCGCATTTCGAACGCTGGATCGATTGGGAAAAGTCCGCGCGAGCACAGCAATACGCCACTTTGCGCGACAGGCTATACACCGACAGCGGCCCCGATCTGTTTGAATTGCCCGCAAGTGCGGTGACCAAAAAACTGATCCATGCGGCCACATCCCGACGGCCAAAGCCGCGCTACTACGTCACAACACCAACCTATCTGATGGGCATTTTGCGGCGTATCGCGCCCACGCGCCTTCTTGACGCAATGCTCTCGCGGGTCTGACGGCTTTCTTTCTGCGCCCTGTCTGCTACATCACTGCTGACTGATAAAAGGAACATAGCAATGGCATCCGATCCCCTCTTCCTGCTGGTCGTTCTGGCGGTTTTCATCGTGCTGGGCATTTTGGTGTTTGGCATCGGCACATTTGGCAAAGGCGGCGAGTTCAACAAAAAGCACGGCAACCGGATCATGCGCTGGCGAATCGGGGCGCAGGCCGTGGCCATCGCCCTGATCATGCTATTCATCTACCTGCGCAGCTAGAGGAGCACGATTATGGTCGTCCTGAATAAAATCTACACAAAAACCGGTGACGCGGGCGAAACCGCATTGGGCAACGGGTCTCGGGTGGCCAAGCATTCGATGCGCGTCACGGCTTACGGCACGGTCGACGAGACCAACGCGACCGTCGGCATGGCGCGCCTGCACGCAACAGGCGACATCGACGCACAACTGACCATGATCCAGAACGACCTGTTTGATCTGGGCGCGGACCTGTGCCGTCCCGATATGGAACAGGACGCAGGCGCCGACTACCCGCCCCTGCGCATGGCTGACAGTCAAGTGACCCGCCTTGAGGCCGAGATTGACGCCATGACCAAATCGGTGGAACCGCTGCGCAGCTTTATCCTGCCCGGCGGATCGGCATTGGCTGCACATCTGCACCTGTGCCGAACCGTTTCGCGGCGCGCCGAACGCTTGACGGTGGAATTGGCCACAATGGAATCGGTAAACCCTGCGGCGGTGAAATACCTCAACCGGCTGTCGGACTGGTTTTTCCAAGCCGCGCGCATCGCCAACAATAACGGCATCGATGACGTGCTTTGGATTCCGGGCGCGAACCGCTAGGGTGTCGTCTTCCAGCGCTTTAACTTGGGTATATTGCGGGTCAATAGCCAGCCAATCGGTCGCGGAAACCCCACGCGCTTCATGGCATCAATCGCGATCTGCTGCATCTGTTTGACAGTCACATCCGGCGCCAAAAACACCCCGCCTGCATAGCAATACGAGCAATATTCAGTGCTGATCAAGCCGTCAGCGGTGGTTCCGCCGCCCGCAGGGTCTTGCTTGAAAGGCATTGCGCAGCTTTGACAAATATCGGCCATTGGTCCCTCCATTTTGGCTATGATAGCAAAAAACAACGCGGTCCCAAACACCGGGTTTGCGCCCTCGTTGTCAAAACGTGGCGTCCCTGACCCTTGCCGCGTCGATTTTACACTGTTTTCCCATGGCGCGGCGCGCTAACACTTCGCGAGAGTGAATATACTTTTAAGAATCTAACAGGAGATATCCGCGATGAAGGTCCTCGTACCCGTCAAACGCGTGATCGACTATAACGTGAAAGTGCGCGTCAAAGCGGACGGCAGCGGTGTTGATCTTGCAAACGTCAAAATGTCGATGAACCCGTTCGACGAAATTGCCGTCGAAGAGGCGATCCGCCTGCGCGAAGCTGGCAAGGTCGAAGAGGTCATTGCGGTCTCAATCGGTGTCAAGCAAAGCCAAGAAACACTGCGCACCGCGCTGGCGATGGGTGCTGACCGCGCGATCCTTGTGGTTGCGACCGACGATGTGCACACTGATATCGAACCTTTGGCCGTTGCCAAAATTCTTGCCGCTGTCGTGAAAGAAGAGGCCCCCGGGCTGGTTCTGGCAGGCAAACAGGCGATCGACAACGACATGAACGCCACCGGCCAGATGCTTTCTGCACTCTTGGGCTGGTCGCAGGCCACTTTTGCCTCCGAGCTGGACATTGACGGCGATCATGCCACGGTCACCCGTGAAGTGGACGGCGGCTTGCAGACCATCAAGGTCAAAATGCCAACAATCGTCACAGTCGATCTGCGCCTGAACGAGCCGCGCTATGCCTCACTGCCAAACATCATGAAGGCCAAGAAAAAGCCGCTGGATGAAAAGACGCCTGCCGATTACGGCGTTGACGTCACCCCACGCCTGACCGTTGTAAGCACGGTAGAGCCGGATACGCGCAAGGCTGGTATCATCGTCAAATCCGTCGATGAGCTGATCGAGAAACTTAAAGAAGTGGGGGCTGTATAACATGGCTGTTCTCCTGATTGGTGAAGTCACCGACGGCGCATTGTCCGTTGATGCCACCGCAAAGGCCGTGATGGCCGTGAAACCCTTGGGCGATGTGACCGTGCTTTGCGCTGGCGCAAATGCCTCGGCGGCGGCGGCGGAAGCTGCGAAAATCGACGGCGTGAAGGCGGTGCTATGTGCCGAGGATCCCTCGCTTGGTCACCGTTTGGCCGAGCCAACAGCGGCCTTGATCGTCTCGCTTGCGGGCGATTTCAGCCATATCGCAGCACCGGGCACCACTGACGCCAAAAACGTGATGCCGCGGGTTGCGGCCCTGCTTGATGTGATGGTGATCTCGGAAGTCACCGCAGTTGTGGACGCCGATACATTCGAGCGTCCGATCTATGCGGGCAACGCGATCCAGACGGTGAAATCAACCGATGCGGTCAAAGTGATGACAATCCGAACCGCCGGTTTTGATGCCGCAGGCATGGGTGGTTCTGCTGGTGTGACAAACGCGGCGGCGGCAACTGATCCGGCACTATCGGAATGGGTGGCCGATAAGGTCGCGTCGTCTGACCGTCCCGAGCTGACATCCGCAGGTGTGGTTGTGTCCGGCGGGCGCGGCGTTGGGTCGGAGGATGATTTCAAACTGATCGAAGGGCTGGCAGACAAGCTGAATGCTGCGGTCGGTGCGTCGCGTGCGGCGGTCGATTCCGGCTATGCGCCCAACGACTGGCAAGTGGGACAAACCGGCAAGGTGGTCGCACCTGATCTGTATGTCGCGATCGGTATTTCGGGGGCCATCCAGCACCTTGCAGGCATGAAAGATTCCAAGGTCATCGTCGCGATCAACAAAGACGAAGAAGCGCCGATTTTTCAAGTTGCCGACTTTGGTCTGGTTGCCGATTTGTTCGACGCCGTGCCTGAATTGACGTCAAAACTGTAAAGCGGCCGCCTAGCACGTAATACATGGCCCGCCCTTTTTGGGGCGGGCTTTTTCACAAGTAGGGTTTGATCACCGGCGCCAAGGCTCCGCTTGCCTCGGCATGGCAGCCGACGCCTAACATTTCTGACGCGGCTTTGGCCTGCATCGACGAGAAGTACATGCCCTGCGTGCCCATGCGCAGCGCCACATCCGTTGGCACCACCTCGACAACATCGAGCACCAATCCACGCAGCTGGTCGATCATCGCCTTGGTGATAAATAAGGGATCAACCTGCAACGGATTATAATTTGATTGCCACGGATCATCCGACATCGGCGCGCGGGCGAACCAGAGCAAAACCGCCTTGGGGCCAATTTGCCCCAACATGTTTTTCATGCGCGCAACCCAAGCCTCGCGCAACTCTTGCACAACGATATCAAACCGTTCCGGCGAAAGTTTGAACAGCGTGCCCAACATGTGCCGGGTAAAGGTGAATTCACTAAAATCCACCTCGTTGTAGATCGCTTGCAGCACCGTAGAGGCGCGCAAAAAGCGGTCATTGCGGCGCGGGTGCACCGAATAAAACCGGTTTGACAGAAAATTCGCGCCCATAATTTGCACGATGGTCAGTTTTGCATCGTGACACGCCGACATGATCGTCGGATCGTTCACAAAGGCATCAACGCCGCCATTCACGCAGCCAAAATTCACACAGGTCTTGCCAATCTCTTTTTCCATCATCGCGGGAAACGGCCGGTCAATATATTTGCCAAAGGTTTCGGTCCCGCCAATAAACGCGAGATAGGGTGTATCCAAACGACGACGCGGCCCGCGAAATAGAATGCGCGACATGCCGTAGCGGCAAGGTGCATAGGACAGTCCAGCCCCGTCTCTTGTTTCATGTTTCATGGTCTGATGCTTTCGCCGAGTTACAGTTCTTTGTCATAGATTCGCCGAAAGCCATTTCGATTTCGCTAATAAGAAAACTTGAACTTTCTTTTAACGGTTCATCCAGCTTGCCCGTCCCTATAAAGGACGCATATGGTGACGAGATCACGAAAGGGACCGCTATGACAATTGAACGTGTAGGCATCGTTGGCGCAGGCCAGATGGGTAACGGCATTGCGCATGTCTTTGCGCTGGCGGGCTACGAGGTATTGCTCAATGATATCAACGCTGATGCCCTTGAGGCGGCGGTGAGTTTGATCGACCGGAACCTTGAGCGCCAAGTCAGTAAGGGCCAGATCGAGGCTGCTGCAAAAGCGGATGCCATGGCACGCATTGGCACCACCCAACGGCTGATCGATCTGGGGCAAACCGATCTTGTGATCGAGGCCGCTACCGAGCGTGAAACGATCAAGCAGGCGATCTTTGAGGACCTCGTGCCGCATTTGAAACCTGACACGATTCTGACGTCGAACACCTCGTCGATCTCGATCACGCGGCTTGCGTCGCGCACCGACCGGCCCGAAAAATTCATGGGGTTCCACTTTATGAACCCTGTGCCGATCATGCAGCTGGTCGAATTGATCCGCGGCATTGCCACCGACGAGCCGACGTTCAAAGCCTGCGAACAAGTCGTGGCAAAGCTGGGCAAAACCAGCACCGCGTCAGAGGATTTCCCTGCCTTCATCGTGAACCGCATCCTGATGCCGATGATCAACGAGGCGATCTATACGCTGTATGAAGGGGTCGGCTCGGTGCAGTCGATCGATACCTCTTTGAAACTCGGCGCGAACCACCCGATGGGGCCGCTGGAACTGGCCGACTTCATCGGTCTGGACACCTGCCTTGCGATCATGAACGTGCTGCACGACGGGCTGGCCGATACCAAATACCGGCCCTGCCCCTTGCTGACCAAATATGTCGAAGCGGGCTGGCTGGGGCGCAAAACGCAGCGTGGATTTTACGACTACCGCGGTGACGTGCCGGTGCCCACGCGCTAACCTTGCAGGCCCAGCGTATGGGTGCGCAGCCACGCCATAAAGGCGCGCGGATCACCGGCCCGTGCCGCAATCTCGGCAGGATCAACAGGCTTACCCACCACCGGTTTTTGCGGCTTGTTCAGCGCGTGCACAATCTCATGCAGCAATAACCCTTGGCGTAGGGTCGCCGAGATTCGGTTGGCAATCTGGTAGGCCCGCGAATTTGATCCGGGAAAAAAACACGGCACCACCGTGGCACCCGAGGTGCGGATCATCTTGGCGGTAAACACACTCCATTCGCGTTCGATGGCAGGGCCGAACATACTATCGGAACTGGCCACACCACCGGACGGAAACAGCGCCACGATGCCGCCCGCTTTGAGATGATCCATCGCAGCACGGCGCATATCAACCATCTTTTTCTGCGCTTGCGGCTCATGCGGGAATGGCACGGGGATCATGTAACTGGCGGCATCCTCGTCGATGCCGGTCAACAAAGATCGGGTCAAAATCCGGTAATCATCGCGCACACGGCCAATCAGATCGGCCAGGATCATACCATCAACCAAGCCGTGCGGATGGTTGGCCACAAAAATCACCGGACCGGTCTTGGGAATGCGAGTCAATTGGTCGGCAGGGGTCAACAGATCAATCCCCATGACATCCAGCGTGGCGCGCCAAAACGCCTGCCCCTTAAACGTGCCCATTCTCTCAAAACGGCGGACCAGTCTGGCGATACGTATTTTACCCGTCAGCAATTCGATCAGACGAATGATATTGCGCTTTACCGGACTGTCAAAGGTATTGGAATAGGTCAGGCTGCTGCGATTATAGACGCGTGGCGCATCCGGGCGATCATCATTCGCAACCTTAACACTTCGGGTCGTGTCTGTCATAGGTCACCCCCCTTGTTGCACCGCGAAACGATCAGCCGCCCTCGCCAAATTTATCCGCAACCAGTGCCTCAATGGCTTCGGCCAACGGGGTCGCATCCGGCCCGCTGGTGGTCACGTCAATATAGGTTCCGATCGAGGCTGCCAACATCAAAAGCCCCATAATGCTGTCGCCACTGGCATCCATCCCGTCTTTGGTGACGGTCGCCTGTGCGTCAAACTCCTCGACCACCGCCGCCAGTTTGGCCGAGGCGCGGGCGTGCAACCCTTTGATGTTTTCAATCTTGAGCCGGCGTTGGGTCATCAGGGCTGCCCGACAGAGTGGCTATTGATGTATTTATGCGCCGCGTCCAAAGCGGCATCAACCGCTGCAGGAACCGACATATGCCGCGACTTTGCCAGCTTGATCAGCATCGGCAAATTGGCGCCATACAGAATGCGGCGGTTCTGCGGGCTACAGGCGCGCAGCGACAGGTTGGAGGGCGATCCGCCGAACATATCGGTCACAATCACAACACCCTGACCGGTATCAACGGCGTTAGCGGCATCGCATATCTCGGACTGCTTCAAGCTGCGGTCGTCTTCGGGACCAATCGCCACGCTGCGCATCCCGGTTTGCACGCCCACGACATGTTCGACCGCCGACAGGTATTCACCCGCCAATCCGCCATGTGCGACAATCACGATTCCGATCAAGCCTTTACCCTCGACTACCGGATGCTTGCGCATCACGCCGTTCCATTTCCCGATGCCGCTTAGACACCTGCCATCCATCCTTCGCAAGGGCCTCTGCCAGTCTTTCGGCAACTGTGACCGAACGGTGTTGCCCGCCGGTGCAGCCAAAGCCGATCGACAGATGTGATTTGCCCTCTTCCTTGTGCGCGGGCAACAAAAGATCCGCCAAGCCTTTAATTTTCTCGAAGAATGGAGCAAAGCGCGGGTCAGCCGCGACATAGGCATCGACCGCCGCATCACGCCCGTCCAGCGCGCGCAAGCTCTCTTCCCAATGCGGGTTCCGCAAAAACCGGCAATCCATCACAATATCCAACCCGCGTGGCAAGCCGCGTTTGTAGGAAAACGAATGAACCGTCACGCCCAGCACGCGGCCCGCACTGGGGGCAAACCACTTTTCAACGTCTGCACGCAAATCATGCGGCGACATGCCACTGCTATCAATCAGAACATCGGCGCGGGACCGAATGCGCACCAGCAATTCACGCTCTCTTGCGATCCCCGCAAGCGGTGGTCCGTCAGAAGCAAGCGGATGCCTACGGCGGGTCTCGGAGTAACGGCGCACCAGCTCTTCCTCGGCCGCATCCAGATACAAGACTTGGGATGTGATATCTTGGCGCTCGACCAAACCGTCGATTGCCGCGACCAAAGCATTGGTGCTGAAATCGCGGTTACGCACATCGAGACCCAGTGCCAACGGACGGTTTGGCGCGGGCCCATCTAACAGCACGGTCAATAGTGAGAGTGGCAGGTTATCGATTACCTCATAACCAAGATCTTCGAGCGCGTTTATCGCCGTGGACCTGCCCGCACCAGACGGGCCAGTAACCAGCACGAGATTCGGATGTGTAGGCGTGGATGTTGTTCCTGTCTGGGTCATCTCTCACTCCGGCCAGCGCGTAAAAATTGCAATATCGCTGGCGCAAAATGTATGCCATCCACGCGATGTAGCAAGGGCAGATCATGCCCCAGAATGGTCCTGTGGCGCGGCGGCGGCAACCGGTCCTGTTCGATCTGGTCCAAATCTACGATCAGAGCAAGCGCTGCGCTAGGCAAAAATATGGCGTTCAGGATACCGACGCCGCGCGCCTCGATCAAACCGGCAATGGTATCGGGGGCAGAGGCCATAATCCGGCCACCTACGAGGCGCAACACAACACGGTCATCAGCAACAAGTTGCGCGCCATAGGCCATCAGCGTCAGCGCCAGTGCGGATTTGCCGGCCCCGCTTTTGCCCAAAATCAGAACCGCAGAACCGTCCAGCCCGACGCAAGCAGCGTGCAAATGCTTATCCGCGGGTAGGGTTTTCACCGGTTAAACCGGCAGGCCAACAACAAAGCGCGCGCCAAGCGGCTCGGAGGTCATATCCGCCTCTGTCGGGCGAATATTCTCGGCCCAAATCACGCCACCATGCGCCTCGACGATCTGCTTGGAAATCGCAAGCCCAAGACCGGAGTTATTGCCGAACTGCCCTGCCGGACGCTCGGAATAAAACCGTTTGAATACCTTTGTCAGCGCCTCGTTGGGGATGCCGGGGCCGGTATCTTCAACTACAATCAACACGCGGTTTTCGCGCTTGCGCGCCCAAACGCGGATCGCATCCCCGTCCTCACAGAACGAAATCGCATTGGTGATAAGATTGACAAACACCTGCGCCAGCCGGCCTTCCAGACCCTGCACCATGATCGGGTCCTCTGGCAGGTCCGCGATATATTCGATGCCTTTGCTATCGGCCTCACGACCAAGGAAGTCGTTGATATTATTTAGCATATGCAGAAGGTTAAAGGATTCTTCTTCTTCTTTGACCAGCTCGCTGTCGAGCCGCGAAGCGTTTGAAATATCGCTCACCAAACGGTCCAGACGGCGCACGTCATGCTCGATCACATCCAGCAAAGTCGCGCGCTGATCATCGCGTTTGGCAACACGCAAAGTGCCAACGGCGGACCGTAGGGATGCCAGCGGGTTCTTGATCTCATGGGCGACATCTGCGGCAAATTGTTCGTTGCCCTCGATGCGTTCATACAGCGCCGACACCATGCCGCGCAGCGCGCTGGACAGGCGGCCAATTTCGTCGGGGCGCGCGGAAAGATCGGGGATGCGCACGCGGGTCGGCGACATTTTGCGGGCGTTTTTGTCGCGGCCAATTTCGGCAGCGGCGGCCAGATCGGCAAGCGGATTTGCGATGGTCGAGGCAAGGATCAAGCTAAGCACAATGCTGATCACTAGCCCGACGAGGAACAGACGCAGCACTTTTTCGCGCTCGCGGCGCACCAGCCCGTCCAATTCGCCCGCAGCCCCTTGCACAACGACGACCCCCACGGCGGAGGTGCCCTGCATAATTGGCGAGGTCACGATATAGCGCGTGTTGCCCAGATTGCTCAGCGTTTGTAACTGCGTCTGACCACCCATTGCGGCCATGACGGCTTGGGCGATTTCAGGTCCTGACAACGGCGCATCTGCCGGTGCAACCGGCGCGCTGCGGATCAGGCTGACAACACTGTTCCATGCGCCATTTAGAGTATCGGTCAGAAAGGTGGTTCCTTCAGAGCGGTCCAAACCGGCAACCGCGTCATCGGAATTCGGGCCATTGGACATCGCGACCATATTGCCTTGCGGGTCATAGACCCCGACGTTGATCCCCGAATGTAAACTAAGCCCCGCAAGGGTTTGCGCCACGTCGATGCCATCCCCCGTCACCAGATTGACCGGTGCGGCGGCGGGCAGTTGCGCTTCAAAAACATCGGCAATCAGCTCTGTTTCGGAGACCAGCCCCGTGGCCCGTTGATAGGCCAGCGTATCGCGCGAGGAATTGATGAACAACACACCGGCAATCAGCAGTATCATCGCGATCAGGTTGAAGGTGATGATTTTGCGCGCAATCGGCGAGCCGCGCAGCGCAAGCCAGTTGCGTCGCCGCCGCCGTTCACCCAATTCAGTTTCACCCAAGGACTGTGGCGCAACCCAGTCGTCGCCCAACACAAGATCGGGCGATTTGGCCGCAGCCCGCACAGATTCCAGATTATGGATATCTATTTTGGGAGCCACGGTCATGCCCTACTCTTCGTTGTAGCGGTAGCCGATACCGTAGAGCGTTTCGATGGCCGAAAAGGTGTCATCAGTGTTGCGCATCTTTTTGCGCAGCCGTTTGATGTGGCTGTCGATCGTCCGGTCATCGACGTAAACCTGATCGTCATAGGCCACGTCCATCAACTGGTCGCGCGACTTCACAAAGCCGGGGCGCTGTGCAAGCGCTTGTAACAAGAGGAATTCCGTGACGGTGAGAGAGACATCATTGCCTTTCCATTTCACCGCATGGCGCAGCGGGTCCATGATCAATTCACCGCGAACCATCACTTTGGTTTCTTCGGTTTCTTCAATCGATTCGCCGGCAATCGCATCTTGCCTGCGCAGCAATGCGCGGATGCGTTCCACCAGCAACCGCTGCGAGAACGGCTTTTTCACATAGTCGTCCGCGCCCATACGAAGGCCCAGAACCTCGTCAATCTCGTCATCTTTGGAGGTCAGAAAAATGACCGGCATCGACGATTTTTGCCGCACCCGCTGCAACAGATCCATGCCATCCATGCGGGGCATTTTAATGTCCAGCACGGCGATATCGGGCATACGTTTATTAAAGCCGTCCAGCGCGGCCTGACCGTCATTATATGTTTCGACCTCGAAACCTTCGGCTTCGAGGGTCATTGCCACGGACGTCAGGATATTCCTGTCGTCGTCGACCAATGCTATTCTTGACATGGGAGTTTACCCTTACTGCTTTATTATTATTTGCCTGCTTTTCATAATGTTTTCCGCAATTTCGGGCGGCGAATCAACCCTCAACTGCGAATCAGTCACTGTGACGTGCCTTATTTGCGCCGATAAGTGGTAAGTAATGACTAAAATGCATCAATATAGTTAAGCTGCCCCTTATGGTTGCGCTAACACTCGTTTGGTTGCGCTAACTGCGCCAATCTAGGGTTTCAGCACTTAAAAACATGATGTTATGCAGGGGTATCGGGGCCGCCATGTGCCCCCAATTCAGGAGCGAACCCATGGACCAAGGACAGGTCAACCCATCGATGAAGCTAGAAGATCAAGGCATCACGGGGCTGGGTTATGTGTATTACAACCGCGATGAGGCCCAATTACAGGACGCCGCGGTGGCGGCTGGCGAAGGTGTGACAGGCAAGGGTGGCGCGTTTTTGGTCACCACGGGCAAGCACACGGGCCGGTCGCCGAAAGACAAATTCGTCGTGCGCACAGCGTCGGTCGAAGACACAATCTGGTGGGAAAACAACGCGCCGATGGCGCCCGAAAAATTCGACGTGCTTTATACAGATATGTTGGAGCACATGAAGGACGGGTCCTATGACGTGCAGGATTTGTTCGGCGGTGCCGACCCTGCGCACCGGTTGGATGTGCGTGTTGTGACAGAGCTTGCGTGGCACGGCCTTTTTATCCGCCATTTGCTGCGCCGCCCGCAGGCCGCCGAGTTACAGACATTTGTGCCCGAATTCACCATCATCAACTGCCCCACGTTCAAGGCTGATCCCGCAAGGCACGGCTGCCGATCCGAGACTGTGATCGCGCTGAATATGGATGCCAAGCTGATTTTGATCGGAGGCACCGAATACGCCGGCGAGAACAAGAAATCGGTGTTTTCGCTGTTGAATTATCTGTTGCCAGAAAAGGGCATCATGCCGATGCATTGTTCGGCCAATCACGCGCCAGGCAATCCTGTTGATACGGCTGTTTTCTTTGGCCTGTCGGGCACGGGCAAGACCACATTGTCGGCGGACCCGAGCCGCGTGTTGATCGGCGATGACGAGCATGGCTGGTCGGATCGCGGCACGTTCAATTTCGAGGGCGGTTGCTATGCCAAGACCATCGGTCTGGACCCCAAGGCCGAGCCTGAAATCTATGCCACAACGTCGATGCCGCATACCGTGATCGAGAATATGATCTTTGATCCGGAGACGTTCGAGCTGGATTTCGACGACGATAGCCTGACCGCAAATATGCGCTGTGCCTACCCGTTGAATTATATCGGCAATGCCTCTGATACGGCCCTTGGCGGGCATCCCAAGAACATCATCATGCTGACCTGTGATGCCTTTGGCGTGCTGCCCCCGATCAGCCGGTTGACACCCGCGCAGGCGATGTATCATTTCCTATCGGGTTTCACGTCCAAGGTTGCAGGCACAGAGCGCGGCGTGACCGAGCCGGAGCCCACGTTTTCGACCTGTTTTGGCGCGCCGTTCATGCCCCGCCGCCCCGAAGTTTACGGCAACCTGTTGCGCGAAAAGATCGCCTCACATGGTGCCACATGCTGGCTGGTGAACACTGGCTGGACTGGCGGCGCTTACGGCACCGGATCAAGGATGCCGATCAAGGCGACCCGTGCTTTGCTGGCGGCAGCGCTTGATGGCACGCTGGTTGAAAACGCCTTCCGCAAGGACCCGAATTTCGGGTTTGAGGTGCCGATGACCTGTGACGGTGTCGATGCCACATTGCTGAACCCACGCGACACATGGGCGGACAAAGCGGCCTATGATGCGCAGGCGGCCAAGCTGGTGGGTATGTTTAGCGACAACTTTGAAAAATACGTCCCCTATATCGATGATGACGTAAAGGCGGCCGCCATCGGCTAGCCCTTTTCGGCATGGCAAATACTGTTAAGGTGCACCGTATGAAGTGGTGCACCTTTTTCTTTGCCTTGATGCCTGTCGCTGTGCTGGCGCAGACCGGACCTGACAAACTGGGCGCGAAAATCGCCAGCTTTGAGGCGGGGGTTATCTGCGCGCCGCCCACCACCGGTGTCAGAAAAGCCCCCGGGACCGTGGCGGGCACGACAAGTCTGATCGCGATTGATCCACCATTTGTGTCGACCAAGCGCCGCGTGCCTGCGGTGATCGGGATTGGTTTTGGCGTCAAGGCACGCGCGCTGGACATCGCCGGCATCGAGGGGGTCAGTATCGTGATCAGCCATCCGCCGATGGGCGATCAGGGCACCCAAGTGCAGTCATTTGAAAGTCGGATATCGGGTTTGGATCCGTCGCTGACGTTTTACCAGTTTGATTTCGACTACGAGTTGGTCACCGGCCTCTGGCAAATGCAGGCCATGCAGGGCGACACGGTGCTATACCGCACGACTTTTGAAGTGCTGCCGCCACCCCAAGTGCCCGAACTGGCCACGATCTGCGGATTTGAAGAGCAATTGTCGTAGGATGGGTTTTAACCCATCAACCCACGCCGGATCAGATTCAGCCCGCTGATAAATAGCACGATCAAGGTCAGATGCTTAAACTGTCGTTGATCAATCCGGTCGTGAAGCTGGAACCCGATCAGCACCCCCGCAACCGCAGGTACGACCAATAGCGCCGAGAACGGCAAGGTTTGCCATGTCACGACGCCCGACTGCATATGCGCGAACAGCAAGACAACTGCGCCCAGCCCAAAGATCACGCCCTGCACCCTGACTTGTTCGGCTTTGGGTGTGTTTCTGGCGACAAGGTAGGCGATGGTTGGGGGCCCCCAGATTCCCGACAACCCGCCGATGAAACCGGCGAAGGCCCCGATGCCCGCCTCAAGCTTGTTGGATTTTTCCGGCAATTTTGGTTGCCACCCCGCCAATTGCATCAGGGCAAACCCCGAAACCGAAAACCCGATAATCATGAACATTATCTCGGGCGGCAGCACCCGCACCAATTGCGCGCTGCTGGCCAAAACCACCCCGCCCGCGATCAGAAAGACCCGAAACTGTATGATTGATGCCCATGCCTCGCCAAGTCCTTGCCGCAGGGCCTGCATCCCGTTGGTGACCAGTGTTGGCAAAATCAACCCCGCCAACGCGAGTTCGGGCGACAGGAATGTCGACAACCCTGATATCAGAATTGTTGGCATCGCAAAGCCGACCATGCCCTTGATCACACCGGCAAACAGCCCGACAAGGACTGCGTAGATCAGAAATTGCGGTGTGATAAGAGCGAGAAGACTATCCATAGCCCTTGTTACGGCGGCACCTGCCAAGATGCACTCACTTTTCGCCGCGACACTTTTGTTCAAAATGGTGTAATTTTCGATATGAATGTTGCGCTGCACTTGCGAAGGTTATATCTCTGCACCTGCATAATACCGGAGACACACAATGGCACATGACGGACAGGATATGACAATGACATCAAGCCCCCGAGTGGACGATTTGATCCAAACCACTGCCCGGACGCTGCCCGTCATTGATGCCATCCTGTCGGCGGCCAAGACCAACCTGCGCGAAAATGTCACGGACAATGGCCGCATTTCCAGCGCTCTGATCGAGACCCATCAGACCGCGGCACACGGTGTTGCGTGGCTCGCCACATATACCCAAGCACTGCACCAGATGCAGGCATGGGCCAGCCGCCTGACTGCTGACGCAAAATTTGGCGAGGTCGAGCAGTTGATCCACCAGATCGCCTTTGGTGAATACCTTGCCCAGATTTACGGCGGCATCCAGATGAACCAAGGCGAGATGATCCGTCTGCATGATATGGGTGTCAGCGCCGCCATGCCCGCGGATATCGCCGCATTCATCAGCGCGGCCAACACCCAAGCCGCCCGCACCCGACTGGTTGCATTGATGCGCGAGCAGTCCGCCAATATCACGGTCGGCGCATCCGGCCTTGATGACGAGCTGGAAATGATCCGCGAGCAGTTCCGCCGTTTCGCTGTGGAAAAGGTCGAGCCATTTGCGCATGACTGGCACCTCAAGGACGAGCTGATCCCGATGCAGATCATCGAAGAATTGGCCGAAATGGGTGTCTTTGGCCTGACGATCCCCGAGGAATACGGCGGTTTTGGCTTATCGAAATCATCGATGTGTGTGGTGTCAGAGGAATTGTCGCGCGGCTATATCGGTGTGGGGTCGCTTGGCACCCGCTCGGAAATTGCAGCCGAACTGATCCTGTGTGGCGGCACCGAAGAGCAAAAGCAGAAATGGCTGCCCCGACTGGCCAGTGCCGAGACATTGCCGACGGCGGTGTTCACTGAACCAAATACTGGGTCCGATTTGGGGGCCTTGCGCACCCGCGCGGTCAAAACCGGTGATGATTGGGAGGTCACCGGCAACAAGACATGGATCACCCACGCCGCGCGCACCCATATGATGACGATGCTGGCCCGCACCGACCGCGACACGACGGACTATAAGGGGCTGTCGATGTTTCTGGCCGAAAAGACGCCCGGCGATGATGCTGACCCGTTCCCCACAGAAGGCATGACCGGCGGTGAAATCGAAGTGCTGGGCTATCGCGGCATGAAGGAATATGAGCTGGCGTTTGACGGGTTCATGGTCAAGGGCGAGAACCTGCTTGGTGGGGAAACCGGCAAAGGGTTCAAACAGTTGATGCAGACATTCGAATCTGCTCGCATCCAGACTGCGGCGCGGGCGATTGGGGTAGCGGCGTCCGCACTGGACGTCGGGATGCAATATGCCACGGACCGCAAGCAATTCGGTAAAGCGCTGATCGAATTTCCGCGCGTATCGGGCAAACTGGCGATGATGGCGGTCGAGATTATGATTGCCCGCCAGCTGACATATTTCAGCGCCCATGAGAAAGACAATGACCGACGCTGTGACCTGGAGGCGGGCATGGCCAAATTACTGGGTGCACGTGTGGCTTGGGCCTGTGCCGACAACGCCCTGCAAATCCACGGCGGCAACGGTTTTGCGCTGGAATACAAGGTCAGCCGGATTTTATGCGATGCCCGCATTCTGAATATCTTTGAGGGTGCCGCCGAAATTCAGGCGCAGGTGATTGCGCGACGGCTGCTGGATTAGGTCCCCTGACGCCCGATCGCATCGATCAGCCGTTGCCGCGCGGCAGGCATGGGGCGGTCGCCGAGACTTTTGATCAGGCGGTGTTCGATGAAGAACCCCGTCGTGCCAAGCGCGGTCACGATCTCCGCGTTATCCGCGTCGCCTTTGCCTGCCAAAACGGGTGGCAATGGCAGCAAACGATCTGCCCATTCACCCGCCGCATCGCGACTGACCGCGCGGCCGGTGCGCGGGGACACAAAGGCCAGATCCTCGTTGACGCCGCGCACCGCACAGGCCGACAGGTCCATCGCAAAGCCCATTTCCTCCAGCAATGCCTGTTCCCAGCGTAAATAGGCCAGCGGCCAAACATCAGATTGCCCAAGCAAATCCAGCAGCGCGATGGTGCGGTGGTAAAGCGGCAGATGCGCCTCGCGTTCGGGCAACACCCGCAACAAGAGTGCACAAACCGCGTTTAGCCCCGAAAGTGCCAAACGGTCGCCCATGGCTTGTGCTGCACGGCTGCGGATAGGTTCAACAGTGAACGATCCGATATGCTCGTTCAGCCGCGCTTTCCACGCCAGCGCCAACTGCGCACCGGGTTGCAAATGCGGGGCGATTTTGCGACTGACGCCACCGCGCACCACGCCAGCGTGCCGACCGTATTGCGGCGTGAAAACGTCGATAATCATGGAAGTCTCGCCAAGCGGGCGAGCGGATAAAAGCGCGCCCTCATCGGACCATGCGATCATGCGCGGACCCCCTGCCTCGCTTTTTTCCAAATACTCATTCTAAACCAGCCTCATCCAACAGATGCCGCCCCTGTTTATCCTCAACCTCGATCACCCAAAGATCGGGGTCAAATCCGCATTGTTTGGCAACAGATTGATCAACGAGCGTTTCGTCACCTTCAACGAGAACCACCCATTTACGGTCACCCGTCATCAGGTCGAACGAGCGTTGAAAGCAGCGCGCTTGCCCGTCCAGCGTGTTGAGTTTGACCAAAACGGCGCCTGCGGTCGCGTCGCCACGTTGCACGACAAAGGCCGGGATTTCAACCAGCCGTAACCGCGTCAAATATGCGGAAACCCACAGGTCCGCAGTTAGTCTCATGCATTGCCGTCTTTGAAATCAAGGCCCATTTCGGAATACCGCTCGGATTCCTCCAGCCAGTTTGGCCGCACTTTGATCTGCAAGAACAGGTGCACACGGCGGTCGAGGAATTCCTCCAACTCAATGCGCGCAGCGGTGCTGATCGCTTTGATGGTTTCGCCTTTGTTGCCCAGCACGATACCTTTGTGGCCGTCGCGCATGACATAAATAATCTGATCGATCCGGCAGGAGCCGTCTTTGCGGTCTTCCCAGTTTTCGGTCTCGACGGTCAGCTGGTAGGGCAGCTCCTGATGCAGCCGCAGGGTCAGTTTTTCACGCGTTGTTTCAGCGGCAATCATGCGCAGCGGCAGATCAGCGATTTGGTCCTCGGGGTAAAGCCACGGACCTTCGGGCAATTGATGCGACAGCCATTCGCGCAGCGCATCGGTGCCGTGCCCACGTTCAGCCGAGATCATAAAGGTTTGCACAAAGTCGAACGCTTCGTTCATTTCCTCGGCGAGACCCAAAAGTTTATCGGTTTTCACCTTGTCGATTTTGTTGATCGCCAAAGCCACGGGCGCGCCGCCCGAGTGTTCTTTCAGACGCTCGATAATGGCTTTCACGCCCTCGGACCGGCCACGGTGCGCCTCGATCATCAGCACGACGACATCGGCGTCGGCAGCGCCGCCCCACGCCGCTTTGACCATTGCGCGATCAAGGCGTCGGCGCGGCTTGAACAGGCCGGGGGTGTCGACGAAAACCAGCTGCGATTGCCCCTCAATCGCGACGCCACGAATGCGCGTGCGGGTGGTTTGCACCTTGTGGGTCACGATCGACACTTTGGCGCCGACCATTTTATTCAACAGCGTCGACTTGCCCGCGTTGGGTTCGCCAATCAGTGCCACAAAGCCTGCTTTGGTGGGCGCGTCAGTCATGACTGTTCTACTTTCTGCAATAATGCGGCGGCAGCGGCCTGTTCGGCGTGGCGTTTGGAGCCTGCTGTTGCCTGTTCAGAGGAACCAGAGGCCAAGCGGACCTCGATGGTGAATACCGGTTGGTGGTCGGGACCAGAGCGCGCCACCTCGACGTAGTTTGGTGGCACTTCGCCGCGCGCCTGTGCCCATTCTTGCAGCGAAGTTTTTGCGTCGCGGGCGTCATCGGCCACGTCGCCGACGCGTTTACCCCAAAGGTGCAGGATCACGCGGCGTGCGGCATCAAACCCGCCATCTTGGTAGACCGCTGCGATCACGGCCTCCATGGCGTCTGCAAGCAGGGCTTCTTTGCGCCGCCCGCCTGATTTCATCTCCGAGCGACCCAGCTTCAAGACAGCGCCAAGGTCGATCTGGCGGGCCACATCTGCACAGGCTTCGCGGCGCACAAGGGCGTTAAAGCGCGGCGCAAGCAGCCCTTCGGGCGCACCCGGATCGGCGGCAAGAAGCGCCTCGGCCATCACAAGCCCCAGCACCCGGTCACCCAAAAATTCAAGCCGCTGGTTGTCGTCGCGGTGCGGTGACACCATCGACGAATGGGTGACAGAGCGCACAAGGAAGTCGGGCTTGGTAAAGTCATAGCCCAGACGCCCGCAAAAGGCCTGAAGGTCAGCGGATAATTTCACTCAACAGCCTTAAAGAAACGGTCCGAGCGCCAAGTCCAGAATGCCAGCATCGAGCGCCCCGCAGAGGAGAACATGATGCGGTCGGCACGCCCGACAATATCCTCGCGCGGCACAAAGCCGACACCACCCAATCGCTGTAATTTACGGCTATCGGTGGAATTATCACGGTTGTCGCCCATGAAGAAGAACTGATCTGCGGGCACGGTAAACACGCCGGTGTTATCCAGCTCACGGTCCTCTTCTACGTTCAAAATCGAATGACGCACGCCGTTGGGCAGCGTTTCAAATTGGCGCTCCTTAATACAAGCAGCCCCTTCGCCGACCGCGCCCGAGCAGACCGGTTTTTTCTTTTGCGAGCCTTGATCTTCGTAAACTTCGATAAAGGGGTCAGCGTCCTCGACTTTTACAGCCACGTCATTGATATACAACAGTCCATTTTTCATCTGGATACGGTCGCCCGGCGTGCCGATCAGGCGTTTGACAAAGTCTTGGCCAGTGACCGGATGCCGAAAAACAACCACATCGCCGACCTGCGGGTCAGACCCGAACAGCCGCGTGTCGGAGCCTTTGAAGACACCGCAGAAATCATCCGCGCCGATGTCGATGCCCACGGCTGGAATCCGGACCGACGGACAGGAGGCATAGGAATAACCGTAGGCCATTTTATTCACAAAAAGAAAGTCACCAATCAGCAGCGTGTCTTTCATCGAGCCTGACGGAATCCAGAAAGGCTGAAAGAACAAGGTCCGAAACACACCAGCAATCAACAGCGCATAGACAACAGTCTTGACCGTTTCTTTCACACTTGCCATGAAGCCCGTCGTTTCAGCCATATTCGTCATCCTTTGTTTGCCGCTAGAAGGCTACATGCGCGCAGTGCCCTGCCCTGTCAACCTATGCCTCAACCGGCAGGGCTTCGATCAGCACAAATGCCTGCGCCCAAGGGTGATCGTCGGTCAAAGTAACGTGAATAACCGCGCGGTGCCCCGCCGGCGTCATTTGATCAAGCCGTTCTTTGGCCCAGCCAGTGACCTGCATCGTGGGTTGCCCGCTGCGCAGGTTGCTCACGGACATGTCTTTCCATGAAATCCCCATCGCAAGTCCGGTGCCCAGCGCCTTGGAACAGGCTTCTTTAGCAGCCCAGCGTTTAGCGTAGGTGCCCGCCACGTCGCGGCGGCGCTCGGCTTTGGCCTGTTCGATATCGGTGAAAATCCGGTTTCGAAATCTGTCGCCAAAGCGCGCAAGCGTGCCCGCGATCCTGTCGATATTGGCAAGATCCGTGCCGATCCCGAGTATCATGCGCCCCCACCCCCGCGCATCATACCTCGAGGTCCATGACCATGATGCCCGCAGCGCCGCCCCTGCAAAGCGCCACAAGTCGCTGGCCCAAAGCCTGATGAACGGGGTCTGACTGATAGCGTCGCAGCGCATCGAGATCGTTGAATGTGCATATGAACCCGTAGGGGTAGTCCGGCGTTTTGTTTTCCAGATCGCGGTTCACCCCATGGGCGAAATCGGTGAAGCCAGGAATTTCAAGCCCGTCAAGGCCCGCCATTACAGCGACCAGTTCTGCGGAATCATAATCTGCGCGCAGATGAAGCATCACGACATGTTTGATCATCACAGCCTCGCTGTGGGTATGGTGGGTCGCGCGGCATCCATCAGGCGGCGCATTTGGGTGATTGCAGGACCCAGCCCCAGAAAGATCGCCTCGCCGATGATAAAATGTCCGATGTTCAACTCGGCCACCTGTGGCAAAGCGGCGATTGGTCCGACACTGTCGTAGGTCAGGCCGTGACCCACATGGACCTCGAGGCCCAATTCATGTGCATAGGCCGCCATGTCGGTGATTTTAGACAGCTCCGAATCCCGGTCCGCCCAGCGCATCTCGGCCCAAGCATCGGCGTAGGCGCCTGCGTGCAATTCGATCACAGGGGCACCGATGCGCGCGCAGGCCGCGACCTGTGCCTTGTCGGCCCCGATAAACATCGACACCCGACTGCCCGCAGCGGCGAAGGGGGCGATAAATTTAGCCAGCAGGTTGTCCTGTCGGGCCACATCCAGCCCACCTTCTGTGGTGATCTCGGTGCGCTTTTCGGGGACCAGACAGATCGCGTGTGGTTTGTGGCGCAGCGCAATTGCCTGCATTTCATCCGTTGCAGCCATCTCAAAATTCAGCGGGATGGTCAGCGCCGCCATCAATCCGTCGATATCGGCGTCGATAATGTGGCGCCGGTCTTCGCGAAGATGCGCGGTGATGCCATCTGCGCCCGCTTGTTGTGCGATCAGGCCCGCGCGCACCGGGTCCGGCACCGTGCCGCCGCGCGCATTTCGCACTGTGGCCACGTGGTCGATGTTCACCCCAAGGCGCAGGCGGTCGGTGGTCATAGCGGCGGTCCTTTTGAAAGCGTCTGGATAAAACCTAGCCCGAAGTTGATCAAAGGTCATCCGTCAGTGTGGATTTTTTCTTCAACTGGTCCAGCTTGGCGCGAAGCAATTTGCGGCGGCGGTTCTGGTAGGCGCTGATCAGCGGCACGGACACGTAGTAACATACGGTCGCCGCGATCACGCCGGGAATGATTCCACCAATCATATAGGGGAAAAATACCTCGTCGTAAAACAGCGCTAGCCCGTGCCAGTCCATCTTTTGGGTCGTGAAAACGGCCAGAAAATTTTGCCACAGATCCGCCCAAGCGCCTGCAAATTTGTCGCCCAAAGAGGTGTCGAGCGCGCCGTTCTTGGGCCGCGTGCCCAACAAGAAATGCCCCGCTGTAAGCGACGAGACTGCAATGGGCAGATAGGTCAGCGGATTGCCGAAAAAAGTCGCCAGCAGGGCCGCTGGAATATTGCCGCGCATGACCTTGGCGATAATCGCAGCCACAACAAAGTGCAGCCCGAAGAACGGGGTGAACGAGGTAAAAACGCCAGCCCATATGCCGCGCGAGATTTTCTCTGGCGTATCGGGCAAGCGGCGCACGCGGTGTTTGACGTATTCGAACGCCCGCGCCCAGCCGCCACGGGGATACAGCGACCGACCAACGATCTCGGCCAATGTGCGCCTGTCCCTGCGTTTAAAAATCAACCGCTTTAGTCCTTAATCGTGGTTATCCCCGAGTGGCGCTGGCCAGTCCGGGGTCTCTGTGTCGTGATAATGACGACACATTGCTATCTGCCTCAAGCGCGGTTGATACGCGATGCAGATGTTCGCGGTCGCGCAGGTCGATATCGATCAACAGCCTGAAATAGTCGGGCTTGCGGTCGATGAACTTCAGGTCCGAGATATTTGCATTCTGTTCACCGATCAATGTGCAAATCCGCCCCAGAACGCCCGCGTCATTTGTGATGGTCACATCAAAGGTCACTGTATTGACCGACCTATGTGTGCCCTCTTGCCAATGCAAGTCGACCCAGCGATCCGGCTGATCCTCAAAGTCGGCCAAGGCCTCGCAATCGATTGCGTGCACGACCACGCCTTGCCCGCGGTAAGTGATGCCCACGATCCGTTCGCCCGGCACAGGTTGGCAGCAAGCCGCCCGCTTGTGGTTTTGATCTGCCGCAAGACCAATGACCGCACGCTTTTCGTCGATTTCGTTGCCCTGCTTTTCCACCAACTGCGGATAGATCACACGCACGATTTCGCGGGAGGTCAATTCAGCCGACCCAAGCTGCGCCAGCATCTCGTCGGCGTCCTCAAGGGCCATCGCCTTGGCCGCGGTGCGCAGGGCCTTGTCGGTTGCCTTTTTGCCGATGTTTTCAAAGGCGACCCGCGCCAATTCGCGGCCCAGTTTTACATAGCGTTCACGATCTTCCTCGCGCAAGGACCGCCGGATCGCAGTTTTTGCGCGCCCCGTCACCGCAATATCGATCCATGTGGATTGCGGTGTCTGCCCTTCTGCGGTGACGATTTCGACCGATTGTCCGTTTTTCAACCGCGTCCACAAAGGCACGCGCATCCCGTCAACTTTTGCACCTACACAGGCCGATCCGATCCGTGTGTGGATCGCATAGGCGAAATCGATCGGGGTGGCACCGCGCGGCAGTTTGATCACATCGCCCTTGGGCGAAAAGCAAAACACCTGATCTTGATACATCTCAAGCTTGACGGTTTCCAGAAAGTCGTCGTGGTCGTGGCTGTCGTCAAGCCGCTCTGTCAGCTTGGCAATCCATGTGACGGGATCAACGGCAAAACGGTTTTCGACCCGTTCACCGTTCCGATACGACCAATGTGCCGCCACACCGGTTTCGGCCACTTCGTGCATTTCGCGGGTGCGGATTTGCACCTCGACACGCTTGCCATCACGCCCCGACACCGTGGTGTGAATAGACCGGTAGCCATTTGATTTTGGCTGGCTGATATAGTCCTTGAACCGCCCCGGGACCGATTTCCAGCGCTGATGGATCGCGCCCAGAATGCGGTAGCAATCCGCCTCTGTCGCGGTCAGCACGCGGAAGCCGTAGATGTCGGACAGCCGGCTGAACGACAGGTCCTTTTCTTCCATCTTGCGCCAGATCGAATAGGGCTTTTTCGCGCGCCCGATCACCGTGGCAACGATACCCGCTTTTTCCAACTCGACGCGCATATCTGCGGTGATCTTTTCGATCACGTCGCCGGTTTCGCGTTGCAGGTTGATAAAGCGGCGGATGATCGAGTTGCGCCCTTCGGGGTTCAGCACTTTGAACGCCAGATCCTCCAGCTCTTCGCGCATCCACTGCATCCCCATGCGGCCTGCAAGCGGCGCGTAGATATCCATTGTTTCACGGGCTTTCTGGACCTGCTTGTCGGGGCGCATCGATTTGATTGTGCGCATGTTGTGCAAGCGGTCAGCCAGTTTCACCAATGTGACACGCAGATCACGGCTGGTGGCCATGAACAATTTGCGAAAGTTTTCGGCCTGTTTGGTATGGGTGCTGGTCAACTGCAGGTTGGTCAGCTTGGTCACACCATCGACCAGATCGGCGATCTCGCGACCAAACCGCTCGGCGACCTGCGCATAGGTCGCTTTGGTGTCTTCGATGGTGTCATGCAACAGCGCGGTAACAAGCGTGGCGTCATCCATTTGCTGTTCAGCAAGAATGAAGGTCACCGCAATCGGGTGCATAAAGTATTTTTCGCCCGAATGCCGGAACTGCCCCTCGTGCATTTCTGCACCAAAGGCAAAGGCATCGCGCAATAGCAGCTCGTTGAAACGGGGGTTGTAGGTGCGGACCAGTGCGATCAGATCATCTGCTGTCGTGCTCATCTGGTCCTGCGCCTATGTTGTGTTGCGCTTAACGCTGGCCTTGTGCGTCCATAAGAGCGCGCAGCAGCTTTTCCTCGGACATATCATCGTCGGCTGGCTTGTCGGCTTCAGCGCCCATCAAAAGGGACATGCTGTCCTCTTCCGGCTCGTCGACTTCGATCTGTGTCTGATTCGCTTCGATCATGCGCTCACGCAGATCATCGGCGCCTTGGGTCTCTTCTGCGATCTCGCGCAGGGACACCACAGGGTTTTTATCGTTGTCGCGCGCAACAGTCACAGGCGATCCGGCAGAGATTTCGCGGGCGCGGTGCGCCGCAAGCATCACAAGCTCAAAGCGGTTCGGAACTTTATCGACGCAGTCTTCTACGGTAACGCGGGCCATTGGCGTACTCCAATCAATCGGACATGACTTCAGAAAGGCTTGCATTATGCCCATTTCGCTCAAATGACAAGTGGCTACAGGCGGTCAGATTGGCAAAACACTGGCGCATTCAACCGCTGGGCGAGCATCGCGCATCTGCGTGACGGTTAGCCCCAGCACCGGATGCACCCAATCAGGCGCGACTTCGGCCAGCGGCACCAAAACGAAACTGCGGTCTTGCAGGCGCGGGTGTGGGACAATCAATTGATCTGGCGTGCTATTTAGTTGCTGCGCGAGCGGCAGGTCGCGCCAGGCCTGATGGGTCTGCACGTCCGGCAAAATCTGCCCGCCCAATCCGATCAAATCAAGATCCAGCGTGCGCTGTCCCCATCTGACAGACCGCGTGCGACCAGCCTCTGCTTCGATCTTGTGCAATGCGGCCATGATCGCATCGGCGTCCATGTCGGTCCGCACGCGAATCGCTGCATTTACAAAGTCGGGGCCCGCACCCGCAGGAAAGGCAGGCGTCGCATATAACTCGCTTTCAACGATATCTCCACCCAACGCCAACCCGCACTTTATCATACCCTTTAGTACAGCTTCCTGCGCTGTACCCCAAATCGTCGCAGCGTTGCTACCAAGGGCGATCAGCGCAAACTCGCCGCCTTGGGCCGTGGGTCGGGGTTGCGACATGCTACAATAACCTTACATTGATATGGTCTCTCAAATTTTACTCCACTCACATCTTTATGAACACCCCAGAGACACATATTCGGAAGGACTACTTATGTTTTATCGTGACGAGCGCCTTGCGCTCTTCATCGATGGGTCAAACCTGTATTCAGCGGCCAAGTCGCTTGGGTTTGATATCGACTATAAATTGCTGCGAGCGGAATTTATGCGCCGCGGCAAAATGCTGCGTGCCTTTTACTACACGGCGCTTTTGGAAAATGACGAGTATTCGCCGATCCGCCCCTTGGTTGATTGGCTCAATTACAACGGCTTCACGATGGTGACAAAGCCCGCGAAAGAATACACCGACAGCATGGGCCGCCGTAAGGTCAAGGGCAACATGGACATCGAACTTGCGGTCGATGCGATGGAGCTTGCGGCCCACATCGACCATGCGGTGATCTTTTCCGGCGACGGAGATTTCCGTCCGCTTGTTGAGGCATTACAACGTAAAGGTGTGCGCGTTTCGGTCGTATCCACGATCCGCAGCCAGCCGCCGATGATCGCAGACGAGCTGCGCCGTCAAGCAGACAACTTTATCGAGCTTGACGAGTTGCGCGATGTGGTGGGCCGGCCAACCCGCGAGCCTCGGCTCGACGATGCCGGTTCTGCAAGCGTAGAAGACTAAGGCGAATGGCCGGGCAATCCCCGGCCATTTTCGTATATCCGTGATGCGCCTGCTCTGGACGCGGCGGGTCTGGCGCTTTAGGTCTAGCGCATCAGCCGGAGCCGCCAATGACCAAACAGCCCCTAACTCTATACCTTGCAGCCCCTCGCGGGTTTTGCGCAGGTGTGGACCGTGCCATCAAGATCGTTGAAATGGCGATCGAAAAGTGGGGCGCGCCAGTTTATGTGCGCCACGAGATTGTGCACAACAAATTTGTGGTTGACGGTTTGCGCGACAAGGGCGCGATCTTTGTCGAGGAACTGGACGAATGCCCCCCCGACAGGCCTGTTATTTTCTCGGCGCATGGCGTGCCAAAATCGGTGCCAAATGCCGCCCAAGCGCGCAATATGGTCTATGTTGATGCGACCTGCCCGCTGGTATCCAAGGTGCATATCGAGGCGCAGCGTCATGCCGAAGCGGGCCTTCAGATGATTATGATCGGCCATGCGGGGCACCCCGAAACCATTGGCACGATGGGGCAATTGCCCGATGGCGAGGTGCTGCTGGTCGAAACCGTGGCCGATGTGGCCGCCGTTGCCCCGCGCGATCCCGCAAAGCTCGCGTTTGTGACCCAGACCACGCTGTCGGTTGATGATACGATCGATATCGTCGCGGCACTCAAGGCCCGTTTTCCCGCCATTGTCGGACCCCATAAAGAAGACATCTGCTATGCCACGACCAACCGGCAAGACGCGGTCAAGGCGATGGCGCCCAAATGCGACGCGATCCTTGTGGTGGGCGCGCCAAATTCGTCAAACTCGCGCCGTTTGGTCGAGGTCGGCGCACGCGCGGGCTGTGCTTATGCGCAACTGGTACAACGGGCGACAGATATTGACTGGCGCGCACTGGACGGCATTACATCGATGGGGATCACCGCAGGCGCATCCGCGCCCGAAGTGCTAATCAACGAGGTGATCGACGCATTCCGCGACCGCTATGATGTCACGGTCGAAATGGTCGAGACAGCGGTCGAGAACATCGAATTCAAAGTGCCCCGCGCCCTGCGGACACCGGCATGAAGCAGATACCCAAAGCGGCGCTTTTTCTCGGACTTGCGGGGCTGATCCCGTTTATCTGGGGCGCGGTGAATGTGCTGTATCCACCGCTGGCTAACTGGACCCAGATGACTTTGGGCGGACGTTTTGCAGGGCCTTATGTGCAGATATTTTACGGCACTGTGATCCTGTCGTTCATGTCCGGAGTGCTGTGGGGCTTTGCCGCAAAAAGCCAAGGGGCGTCTGCTTATATCCTGTCTGTGATTCCCGCACTATGGGCGTTTTTGATGATCAGCGGCGGGCCTGTGACGGCAGCGACGAACCTGATTTTCGGGTTTCTGGGGCTACTTTTACTGGACTGGTATTTCTGGCAGCACGGGCTGGCCCCTGCGTGGTGGATGCATTTTCGGGCATTGCTGACCGCGGTTGTGGTCGCGAGCCTGCTATTGGTGGTCATCTGATGCCCGATGCCAAGACGATTGCGTTTTATGATGGTGCTGCGGACCGCTATGCGAACCTGACCAAAACCGGCGCTGTGGGGCCACTATTGCAGGCCTTTATGGCGCTGTTGCCTGCCAATGCGCATGTGCTTGATCTGGGCTGCGGCCCTGCCCGCGCGTCGCGGCACATGCGTGACGCGGGCCACTATCCCGACCCTGTGGATGCGTCTCAAGGCATGGTCGATCTTGCCAATAACACCCACGATATCGGCGCGCGCATATTGACCTTTGACAAGGTGGATATGGTCGCAGCCTATGACGGGGTTTGGGCGAATTTCTCGCTGCTGCACGCCCCCCACAAGGACCTGCCGCGCATCTTTGCGGCACTTGGGACAGCTTTGCGCCGCGACGGCGTTTTGCATGTTGCAATGAAGGTCGGCACCGGCGAGGCGCGCGACAAGATCGACCGGCTTTACACCTATGTATCGGTCGCGGAATTGCACGAATTACTGGCCGATACCGGTTTTTCGGTACTTGAAACCATTGAGGATCACGAGGTTGGCTGCGCTGGCACCGATGATCCCTATGTCGCTGTCAGGGCTCGCAAAAATGGCTGAATTATTCGCATATACCGATGGTGCCTGTTCTGGCAATCCTGGACCCGGCGGCTGGGGCGCGCTGATGATCGCGCGCGACGGAGACAGGGTTGTGAAAACCCGCGAATTGAACGGCGGCGAAGCCCATACCACAAACAACAAGATGGAATTGATGGCAGCAATCTCGGCGCTGGAGGCGCTGAAAGCCACCACCAGACTGACCATTGTGACCGACAGTTCCTATGTCAAAGACGGGATTACAACGTGGATTTTCGGCTGGAAAAAACGTGGCTGGAAAACCGCCGCAAATAAGCCTGTGAAAAACGAAGACCTGTGGAAACGGCTAGATGCCGCGACGCAAGCACATGATGTGACATGGGAATGGGTCAAGGGCCACGCGGGACACCCCGAGAACGAGCGCGCCGATGAATTGGCCCGCGCAGGTATGGAGCCCTACAAGGCATGACATTCCTTATGGCACTTGATTACGGCTCGGTGTTTATTTTTGCGCTGACCGGTGCTTTGGTCGCTAGCCGCGCCCAGCTGGACGTGATCGGCTTTGTGTTTGTCGCAAGCCTGACGGCGGTGGGCGGCGGCACGATCCGCGATGTGATTTTGAACCGCGACGTGGTGTTTTGGGTGGAAAACCCGATGATTATCGGGGTGGCTGCAGCGGCGGCGGTGTTGGTGTTTTTCACCGCACATCTTTTGGAAAGCCGCGCGCGCAGTATCATCTGGCTGGATGCGGCAGCACTAGCCGTGGCGGTACCTGCGGGTGTGGGCGTGGCGTTAAGCATGGATCAACCCCAGGCGATCGTGATCATCATGGGCATCACAACAGGGAGTTTCGGCGGGTTGATGCGCGACGTAGTGTGCAACGAGGTGCCGCTGGTTTTGCGTCAAGGCGAGCTTTACGTCACCTGCGCATTTGCCGGAGCCGCCAGTGCCTTGGTCGCTTTGCAATTAGGGCTGACACGGCCTGAAAGCCTGCTGGTTTGTGCCGCTGCAACATTTGTATTGCGCGCAGGCAGCATTGCGTTCGGCTGGCGTTTACCGGTCTACAAAAGCTTTCCACCACGCAATTAGGCGACCTTGAGAACAATCTTGCCGATATGGGCGGAGCTTTCCATCCGCCGGTGCGCTTGGGCGGCGTCAGCCAGCGCAAATTCCTGATCCATCACTGGCGCAATTGATCCCGCTGCCAGTCGCGGCCAGACCTTTTCAAGCAACTGCTCCGCGATGCGCGCTTTGGCCAAATCTGACTGTGGGCGCAGGGTGGAACCGGTGATCGTCAGCCTGCGTGTCATAACCTGCATCATGTTCAATTCGGCCTTTGAACCTTGCAGAAACGCGATCTGAACGAGGCAACCATCGTCCGCGAGCGCCTTGATATTGCGCTGCATATAAGACCCGCCAACCATGTCGAGGATCAGATCGGCACCGCCATGTGCGCGCATAATTTCGACGAAATCAGCGTCGTGGTAATTGATCGCCTGCTCTGCCCCAAGGTCCACACAGGCCGCGCATTTTGCATCTGAACCCGCCGTGGTAAAGACCCGTGCGCCAAAGGCCCGCGCCAGTTGAATCGCGGTTGTGCCAATGCCGGAACTGCCGCCGTGGACCAAAAAGCGCATCCCGCCGTGCAACCCGCCGCGCATGAACACGTTGGACCAGACGGTGAAGAATGTCTCGGGCAGGCAGGCGGCTTGTTTAAGTGACAGGCCCGCAGGCACGGGTAGGCAATGGGCGGCGGGGGTTGCCACGAACTCTGCATAGCCGCCGCCTGGCAAGAGCGCACAAACCTGATCGCCGAGTGCCACATTCGTGACGCCATCACCAAGCGCTATAACTTCGCCAGAGGCCTCTAGTCCGGGCAAATCGCTGGCGGTCGCGGGCGGGTTATAGAGCCCCGCGCGCTGCAACGCATCAGGGCGGTTCACGCCAGCATAGACCACTTTGATCACGACCTCGCCGTATTTTGCGACGGGCATGGGCCGTTCGGTGAGTTGTAGGACATCCGGCCCACCCGCCTTGGTGATTTCGACGGCTTTCATCGCTTGTCAGCCTCAACCCAAATTCCGGGAAGATCGGGGTTTGGCCCCGATTTAGGCGCCTTGATGGCACCCATCATTTTGGCCAGCGGTCCGGTGAGCGGTTTTAACAGCGGGTGCTTGTTTATCTGCGCTTTAATCTTTTCAAATTGCATCACATTTTCGATCCGTCGGTCGATAAAATCATCGGTCGCACCTTCGGTGTCTCCCAGCCAAAACAGAACAACGGAGGCGTAAACCGCGGATAATGTCGCGCGTTTGCTATACCAGTTCACATCATCGGATGTGTCGCCCAGCGCGGTCCAGATCGCATCTGCGGTGCCCCAAATAAGTTTGGCCCCGTCTGCGGCATGATGGGGCAGCGAAAACAAGATCGTGCCGCGCCGCACCACCTCTTGGTCGCCCGCAGATGCGAGGCGCAGCCGGATCGCGTGGGCGACTTTTTCGGAGTAGCGCATCTCGGTCAGGTCGGCCTTGGCCATCGCCGACGTCATCGCGGCGTCACCACGTTTGTGATAAGCTACCGCCAAATCAATGGCCCCGCGCGGGCACAGTAATTTGGCCGTGGCGGGCGCGATTCCGGTCTGTTTGATGGCGGCGTCAAAGCTGGCAGGCGACCAACCGTCAAAGGTCACATTTGGCAAAGCGGCGTCAATCAGGGTCTCGATCTGGGTCGTTGTCATGGGCTGTCTCCTTGGCTTGACACAACACTAGACAAATTCATGCAGCTTTGCTATGCGACGAATTCCTGCAATTTTGCAAATTTAACTTAGAGAGGTGGTGAAAACCACATGCAGGTTAGTGTTCGTGATAACAACGTCGATCAGGCGTTGCGTGCTCTGAAGAAGAAACTTCAGCGTGAAGGCGTTTTTCGTGAGATGAAGCTTAAGCAGCATTTCGAGAAACCGTCCGTGCGTAAAGCACGCGAGAAAGCAGAAGCGATCCGTCGTCAGCGCAAGTTGGCCCGGAAAAAGCTCCAGCGTGAAGGTTTGCTGTAAAGCAGCCCGATCCTCGTTTTGAAAACTAGAAAGCCCCCGTTAGAGAAATCTGGCGGGGGTTTTTGTTAACTTTTGGCCGAAAATCGCGAATTCGGGGTGTATGACTTGCGTATGATACAGGTATGATCCGTGTATGGCGCCCATAAGATTAAGGCGCAAGCGGCCCGGCGGTGCTTTAGAAGAACGGCAGATCCTGCGGGTGGATGGCGCAAACCGTGCCCTCGATGGTGACAGTCAGGTCATTCGCTACGCCCGCTTGCAGCATCCCGACACCGATGTTTGCGGCCTTTCGAGGTGAGAAGGTTGCCTCGGACAATATGCCGACCGTGGTGCCGTTTGCGGTTTTGACGGGCACGTTTTCTTCGAAGTGCAGAACAGGACCACCGTCAATAATGAAGCCCATGCGCTGTCGTGTGATCCCAACGCTCGCAATCTTTTGCAGCGCGGCTTTACCGACAAAGTCACCCTTGTCGAAATCCACAAGTTTGCCTAAGCCGATCTCGAAGGGGTTGCAGGGGTTCACCTGCACGCGCCCGTCCGCGCCGTAAGAGACCAAGCCGCTTTCTAGTCGTTCCAGATCATTTGGCGCGCCGGGGCCGATGCCGTGGCTTTTGCCTGCCGCTTTGACCCGCATCCACAAATCGGTGCCGTGTGTGCTGTCTTGCAGGTAAAGCTCGAAGCCGCCTTGCTTGGACCAACCAGAGCGGGCCAACACCAATGGGATACCGTCAAGGTCGGTTTGCTGAAACCCGAAGTATTTCAAATCGCGCACCCAATTGCCGAATAGGCCAGCGATAACATCTTCGGCCTTTGGCCCCTGCACGGCAAGGGGCGAGACATCGGGTTCAAAAACCTGCACATCCAATCCGCGTTCGGCGGCGATTGCCGAGGCCCAAAGCGCGATATCGCTGTCGGCGATCGAAAGCCAGTAGCGGTCTTGCGCCAGCATCAAAAGCACAGGGTCGTTGATCAAGGTGCCCGCGTGATCGCACAGTGGCACATAGCGGCCTTGGCCGATTTTGGTTTTGGCCATGTCGCGGGTTGTGAGATATTGGATCAAGGCTGCGGCGTCCGGCCCGCTGATTTCGACCTGCCGCTGCGCCGCGACATCCCACATCGCCACGCCGCGCATCAGGCGGTCGTATTCCGCAGCAGGGTCACCGAAATGTGCAGGAATGAACATGTGGTTATAGACCGAAAACGATTGAACACCATCGGCCACGGTCGCATCGAAATAGCAAGATTTCCGGTTGTTTGGACCGATGCCAATACTGAATGTCATATTTGATTGCCTTGGCAATAGAGGCGCCCGAAGGCGCCACTATGGATTAGTACTGCTGGTGCTGCTCTGGCACCAGAATCTCGCGTTTACCGACGTGGTTGGCTGAGGAGACGACGCCTTCGTCTTCCATTTGTTCGACCAGTTTGGCGGCTTTGTTATAGCCGATCGCGAGTTTGCGCTGGATGTAGGAGGTCGAGCATTTGCGGTCCTTGATCACAATCGCCACGGCGGTATCATATAGCGCGTTCTCGGTCTCGGACCCATCGCCCAAGCCCAGCACCTGATCGATGCTGGAACTTGCCTCGTCGGATGGCCCTTCGACCACGCCGGACATGTATTCGGGCGGACCGAACCCCTTGAGGAAGTTGACGATTTCTTCGACCTCTTCGTCGCTACAGAAGGGCCCGTGAATCCGGCTAATTTTGCCGCCGCCCGCCATATAGAGCATGTCTCCCATGCCAAGCAGTTGCTCTGCGCCCATCTCACCCAAAATTGTGCGGCTGTCGATTTTCGAGGTCACCTGGAATGAAATACGGGTCGGGAAGTTGGCTTTGATCGTGCCGGTAATCACGTCCACCGACGGGCGTTGTGTCGCCATGATCAGGTGGATGCCCGAGGCGCGCGCCATCTGTGCAAGGCGCTGGATGCAGGCCTCGATTTCCTTGCCCGCGACCATCATCAGATCGGCCATCTCGTCGACGACAACAACGATATAGGGCAGCACTTCGGGTGTGAATTCATCCGTCTCAAAGATCGGCTCGCCGGTTTCGTCGTCAAAACCGGTCTGCACGGTGCGGCTGAACATCTCGTCTTTGGCAAGCGCCTCTTTCACGCGCCCATTGTAGCCGTCGATGTTGCGCACGCCCATTTTGGACATTTTGCGGTAGCGTTCTTCCATCTCGCCCACGACCCATTTCAGAGCCACAACTGCCTTTTTAGGGTCTGTGACAACAGGGGATAGCAGGTGCGGGATGCCGTCGTAAACCGACAGTTCAAGCATCTTGGGATCGATCATGATCATGCGACATTCTTCTGGTGTCAGCTTATACAAGAGCGACAAAATCATAGTGTTGATCGCCACGGACTTGCCCGAACCGGTGGTCCCCGCGATCAGCAGATGCGGCATTTTCGCGAGGTTTGCGATGATCGGCTGACCGCCGATGTCTTTGCCAAGGGCCAGCGGCAGCTTCATGTTGCTATCGCCGAAATCACGCGCAGCGAGCATCTCGCGCAGCACAACCATTTCGCGTTTCTCGTTGGGAAGCTCGATCCCGATCACCGACCGACCCGGCACGGTGGAGACGCGCGCGGACAGCGCCGACATCGAACGGGCGATATCGTCGGCCAAACCGATGACACGCGACGCCTTCAATCCGGGGGCGGGTTCCAGCTCATACATGGTGACAACGGGGCCGGGGCGCACAGAGACGATCTCGCCTTTCACGCCGTAATCGTCCAGCACGCTTTCCAGCATACGCGCGTTTTCTTCCAATGCCTCATCGGGCAAATGGTGACGTTCGATCACCGTCGGGCTGGTCAGCAAGCTTAGCGGCGGGTGCTCGTAATCGGCGTATTTATCTTCGAATTGCAGCTTTGGCTGCGCCTCGGCTTGGGCTTGTTTGGACGGGACCACGGAGCGCTTTAATGTGTGCTGCACAACTTTTTTGGGCTCGGGTGTCGGGATTGCGGTCCTTAATGGCGGTGCGACGGGTGCGGCCATGTCAGGCGGGGTAGTGAACGCATTTTCGTCCTCAAGCTCGATCAATTCTGCCACATCTTCGCTCGCTTCGGTCGCGTTCAGAACGAGAGGCTGCGGGCCACGCCCTGCGGTCAGTTTCGGCTCGATCCGTGTGACCGATGACGGGGTGGCAATGGCGTCTTTGCGGGCCCTGATGGCGTCGGAAATGCGCGCCTTGACGCGGTCCCCGTCAACCGCAGGGGTGTCGTGCGCAAAGCTATGCGATGCGACCAGTTCCGGCTCTGGCATCGGGCCGCTTCGTTTTAGAAGCCCTGACAAAAAGCCGCCCGATTGCGCGGCTGGTTCCGCGCGAACGGGGGCTGCCATCGGTGCGGCGGCGCCGGATAATGGCGCGGCCATAGGCGGCATTTTGCGCCCATCGGCCTGTGGCATAGGCGTAGCACGGGTCGGCATGGCGGGGTTTGCGCGCACAACCGCGGCGGCGCGGGCTTTGAGTTCGGGGTTTGGGATCAAACGCTGCGCCTGCTCTTCTTGTGCGGCGATAAGTGCACGTTCTTCGCGCTGTTGGCGGGTTTGCTCGCGCTTGGCTTGCACGCTGGCCATGCCGCCTTGTGCGGCCTTCGCCGAGACAAGCGCGGTTTTCCCAAGCAACCGCAGCATTGCGTCATAGGCGACGATCAATCCCACCAATATGAACCGCCCGAAGCGTTTGATTTCGGGCATCGTACAGCCCAAGACAAATGCAAAAACGGCAAGAAACGCGAGGCCCGACAACAGCGAGAACAGTTTGACCGCAAAGCCGGTGCCAAACGGCAAAACCGTCAGAACAACCGCCAAAACCGTATCGCCAAACATGCCGCCAAGCCCAAAATTTGCGGGCCACGCAGGCCCGGGCGCAAGGGTCACGGCATAGATCGAGGCCATGGCAATCGCGATTGGCGCGAATATCAAGCGCCCCATGGCGCGTTCTTCGCCGTGGTGCCGCGCAAACCGAAAGCCCCAAGCCATCAAAATGATTGGCAAGGTGTAGATGCCTATGCCCACAACAATCATCAGCGGTGCGGCGGTCGAGGCCCCGAAGCGGCCCAGCCAGTTTTGCACCGGCGCGTCGGTGGCCGACAACCACGACGGGTCAGCGGCGGAATAACTGCCAACCATCATGGCCACCAAAACACCTACAACACCCAGCAAGATGCCGAACAATTCCTTGCCGCGTTTTTCAATCGCAGCTTGGGTTGTGCTATCGAGCAACGGGTCGCGTCCGCGTGATTGGTAAGAAGCCATATCTATTCCCTTAGTCGTATAAACAGTCGCGGATCAACGTAAGCCCGCGCTGCATTTCTTGTGTTGGGGCAACCAGAGCCACCCGAATAAATCCGTCGCCCGGGCTAACCCCACCCACAGCGCGGCTAAGATAGGACCCCGGCAGCACTCGCACGCCGGTTTCCTGCCAAAGCTTGACCGCCGCCGCCTCGCCATCTTCAACGGGCAGCCATAAAAAGAAGCCCGCCGCGGGGCTTTCGTAGCCGGTAACATTCTTGAAAATGCTATCGGCGATTTTATATTTCTCGGCGTATTGCGCGCGGTTCTCTATGACGTGGTCTTCGTCGTTCCATACCGCTGTTGCCACCGCCTGAAGTGGCCCCGGCAAGGGCGCTCCTGCAAACGCCCGCAAGGCGCGAATGCGTTTGATGCTTTCGACCCCACCCGCGCAAAAACCGGACCGAAGCCCCGGCAGGTTGGACCGCTTGGACAGCGAGTGGAAAATCAAGACCCGATCAGGATCTGCACCCATTTCGGTGGCGACTTGCAGCGCCCCAACAGGTCCTAGGTCGCGGTAAATCTCGGAGTAGCACTCATCGGCAAAGATTTTAAAATCATGCTTTTCGGCCAAAGCGATCAATGCGCGCCAATAGGTTTCATCAGCCACGGCACCCTGCGGGTTCGCGGGCGAGCAAATATAGGCGATGGCGGTGCGGTCAAGCACATCGGCGGGCAGGCCCGCGTAATCCGGCAAGTTTCCGGTGTCGGGGGTGGCCGCGACATAAACCGGCTCGGCGCCCACTGACAGAGCCGCGACCGCGTAAACCTGATAAAACGGGTTTGGCGTCAAGATAACCGGCTGTTTGCCATTTTTGGTTTCAGGGCAAAGCGCCATTGCGGCGTTATATAACCCTTCGCGCGTGCCGTTCAGCGTTAGGATTTGGTCGTGCGACAGGTCCAGATCATAGCGCCGCTTCAGAAAACCGGTGATCGCATCCAGCAGATCAGCGGTGCCATCGTTGCTGGGGTATGATCCGAAAGACGCCAGATTGGCCGCCAGAATGTCGCCCACAAACGCGGGAAACGCATGGCGCGGCTCGCCAATCGTCATATTGATCACGTCGTTCGCCCGCGCTGGCACATCAAGAAGGGTGCGCAAACGTGGCCAAGTCGCAACCGGAAGGGTCAAAAACCGCTCGGGGAATACCATAACTGCCTCAATTACCGGATCATTATCGTCCAGCTTTCGACCAAACTAGCCTGTCAAACGGCATCGTGTCCACAATAAGCCGGTCGAATTGCAGGTATGGGCGCAAGAATTGTGTCTTTTAGGCCAGTGCCTTGGCGGCGGCGGCACCGATCCGCAGCAGGTGTTCTTCGGTATTAGGGCCCGAGTTGAGCAAAATGCCGCACGATGGCACGCCTGTTGGCAAAGTAAGACTTGCAGTCCCCATCAGATTTCCAATGCGCGTATTGCGCAACGTCAGCAAGTTTTCAGATTTGTAGTAGGCGTCATCGGTCAGCAACCGGTCCGCGTTGGGCGGCAAATTCGGGGCGGTCGGCATGATCACCGCGTCAAAACCGGCGGTCAGTGCTGCATAAATCTTGCGGATTTCGCGCATTCGTATCCAGGAGGCGACATAGTCCGCGCCCGTCACAGATTGCCCACCGCGCACACGTTCCAGAATTTGGGGGAACATTTTTTCCGGCGCGGCCTCTACTTTATCCTTCCAATGGCCATAGGAATCGGCGGCATAGAGGTTAAACGCATGGAAAAACGCGTCATGCAGTTCGGGCATCTCGAAATGCTCGATCTGCGCGCCCGCCGCTTGCATACGCTCGACAGCGCTTTGAAATGCTGCGCGGGGTGCGTCGCGCAGATCATCCAGAGTGATCGTGTCCAGAATGGCAAAGCGCAGCCCTGTCAGGCTGGTCGCGGTCAAATCGGCGGGTTTGCGGCCTTCAAGCAGGGCCAACATCAGGCCAGCGTCCTCCACAGAGCGGCACAGCGGGCCGACCGTATCGAAGGTCTGGCATAACGGCACGACCCCTTCGACCGACAAGCGCCCATGGGTGGTTTTCAACCCGACAAGATCATTCCAAGCAGAAGGAATGCGCACCGACCCGCCGGTATCCGACCCGACCGCTGCGGCCGCCAAGCCAAACGCGACCGAGGCCGCAGCCCCCGAACTTGACCCGCCCGGCACGGCCGCGTCGTCGTTCACGCACGGCGGCGTGCCCATAATCGGGTTCAGCCCCAAGCCGCTAAACGCAATCTCTGACATATGGGTTTTGCCCAGACAGACCAGCCCTGCGGCGGTCGCGGCCTTCAGCACTTCCGCGTCTGCGGTGGGCACGCGGCC
>Ga0316209_1000852_pt1 | contig 41255 bp, 35 predicted proteins | sample 6monopyrite_MG_FD_204945 | JGI IMG/M metagenome (GOLD analysis project Ga0316209, IMG submission 204945) | Microbial mat bacterial communities from mineral coupon in-situ incubated in ocean water Damariscotta River, Maine, United States -... | ecosystem: Environmental > Aquatic > Marine >...
CCCCACAGTCGAGCTTGTAAGCTCGTCGAGGAAGCCAGTGTTCGCAAAACGCCGGTAGGGGCCGAAAGGCTGGCGTAGCCGGCCGTTCGTGGTGTTTAGTCCGCGTGGTCATGAATAATGCGGGCTCCGGCGAGACCGACGAGCTCGGCGGCGAAGCCGAAGTGAACAAGCACCACATCCGCGACCTCCACGCGACGATCCTGCACCTGGCCGGGCTCGACCACGGGAAGCTCGTCTACCCGCACGGTGGCCTCGACCGCAAGCTGACCACGGTCGTGCCGGCGGAAGTCATTCGCGGCGTGCTGGCCTAGGCGACCGAGCGCAGGTCCGTCGCGGGAGAGAGCAGGACTGGGCGGCGCAGAGAGCATAAAAATATGCTCATATGGGCAAGTAATTGTGCCGATAGGTGCTAGCTTGGACCCATGCCGAAGCTCAACCGCGACTCCAAGCTCTTCGGGAGCGAGCGAAGAACCGAGATCTTGCTTCTGATCGCGCTTCTCGAGGAGACCTATCCGGGCGAACTCACTCGACTCTTGGACGCGAAGAGTGCGGCGGTTCGCTACGTGATCGACGGACTCGAGGATCAGGGCATCATCGCGAGCCGTCAGTTGGGGCGAACGCGAAGGATTGCTCTGGATCCACGCTACTACGCTGCCAAGGAACTCAGAGCACTACTGATCAAACAGGCCGAGGCCGACCCGCGACTGCGTGCATTGGCGGGCAAGCGACGCGCGCGGCCACGACGCAAAGGCAAGAACGCCGAATGATCACCGCAGAGTCGAGTCTCGTCGAAGTGGCCTTCGCAGTGTGTTCGGCACTCCATCGTGCAGGTGTGACCGCAGTGCTTAGCGGAGGTGGTGCGGCGACTTTCTATGCGCCGGAGGCTATCCAGTCCTTCGACCTCGACTTCATTCTCGAGGTGTATCCCAGAGACGGAGATCCGGGGCATGTGCTGGTGGACTTGGGGTTCGAGAACGTCGGGCACGACTATGTGCACAAGCTCTCTCGGTATCAACTCGAGTTTCCGCGTGGTCCGCTCGCTGTTGGCGATGACCTCATTCGCTCTTGGAATACCGTCACTGACGGAGATCTCCTGTTGCATGTGATCAGCGCGACGGATTCTTGCCGCGATCGTTTGGCCGCGTTCTATCACTTCCAGGATCGAAGCGCATTGGAGCAGGCTCTCGCCGTGGCCGCAGCAGTCAACACTGATCTCGACCTCGAAAAGATAAGGGCATGGAGCAAGCGCGAGAGTATGTCGGAGCCCTTTGCGGTCTTTGAGCGACTACTCGGCTGAGGCTCTACTCGGCAGACTGCTCGGTTCGGTTCGTCCTGTGGGCGAGATACGCATTCGCTAAGAAGAGTGTGCAGCCGCTCACGAGCACGATGATGGCCAACCAGCCGGAAGCCCACTCGTGGTTGTGGAGCAGAGTGATAGTGCTCGATGCGACGATGCAGAGCGCAACGAATCGACGAGCCGGCGAGGCGCGCTCACCGGCGACCTGGGTTGCGATCCAGACGGAGAGGAGCAGGGCTGCTATGACGAGAAGGCACGCGAGAGTGAAGGACAGCGAGTTGGGAGCCTCGTGGGTATTGGCGTCCAGGATTCGGCCTGTGTTTCCGAGCGCGATCATGAAGGCGACGAAACCCAGGACGCCGCCGAGGAGTTCGCGGCCGGCGGTCGAGAGATGAAAGGTCTGAGCGAGGGTTTGCTTCACGTGATCCGGTTTACCCCTGCAGCACAGCCGACGAACAGCCACGCGAAGATGAAGAAGTAGGCGAAGATTCTTAGCGACATGACCTTGGGGAAGCGGAGCGAGCCGGCGATGACGGCGATTGCGAGCAGCGCTAGACCCAACACGGTTGGCGCAGAATCTTCAGAGAGGAAACTCAGGTCTCCCTCGAACCACATGGACACGAGTGGTCCGAATGCAGACGCGACCGCATGGGCCGCGCGTTCGTCGTAGGGTCCCGCACAGCTCGGGACCATTCCGCGAAAGCTAGATGTGAACCAGAAGGCACAGGTCAGGCCGAAGAACGCTCTGCCATAGCGAATCAGATCGGTTGGTCCGCCCGGGAAGTCTGCGGTCGGATCGCTTCGAGGGTCGGGTTCGTTCGTTTCCAAAGCAGCTACGCGGGTGAGCTTCGCGCTGACCCACCTACGGCGCGCACGGGCAGGAGTTGGACCAAGAGACCGATGAGTGCGCCGGCAGCCAGCGCGTAGGCCGCTCCCGCTGCACCATCGATCGGAACGCGGAGTGCGGCTGTGCCGATGGTCGCGACCGCCGCGAAGACGAGCGGGAGATGGCCGGGTTGAGTGTCGCCGCGGAACATTTGCCAGGCGCGTGTTCCTGTCCAGGCGACGAGTAGTAGACCTGCAAGGGCTTGCGCTCGGTGCGCGTTTCCGACGGGGAGCGTCGTCCAGACCGGAGAGCCATCCTCGGCGGTTAGGTCGTCTCTGAAGAGGCCCGAGAGCTCCTGCTGCAGACCCGGAGCGGCGATCACGAGTGCGATCAGGAGGCCGACACCGACGAGTCCAACTCCAGGCAGGACGCGAACCCCGCGCGCTCTATCGATCACGGCAGCCATCGCGAGCGCCATGGCGGGGAGTACGGGAACGAGGGCGACGAAGTAGATGCCGACCACACCATGACTCGCGACGGACTTGTCGACGACCATCGGTGGATCGAAGACGTGAATCGTGGCGGCTGCCAGGAGGGGAAGTGCGAGCGGGAAGAACAGCCAGCCCAGGGCTGTTGGTTCTGCGACCGACTCGGTGGAGCGGGGTCTTCCGTAACCGAAGAGAACGAGCAGGGCCGGGAAGGCGATCAGATAGAAGCTCGAGTTGAAGTAGATGTGCGAGAGAGCGAAAGCGGCGGTGGTATGGCCGGGCTTCGTGGAGAGTCGGAATCCCCGGTCTTGGGCGAGGTCGTCTCGCCACGTGGCTCCGGGGAGTTTGGCGAGCAGCCAGGCCAAGAGCAGACCGACCGCATTGGGGAGCAGCACGAAGAAGACCGGGATCACCACGAAGGAAATGAGGGGGTGCTCGGAGGGCCGCATCGAAGCTCCGAGCAGGTAGAGGCTCGCTCCCAAGCAGCCGACGAGGATCAAACGCGTGCCTCGCTGCCGAGCCGCGGTGAAGGTGTCCATCGAAGTGTCGTGCGCGAGCCGTGTGCTCAGGAAGCCTATCACGCAGAGCAAGAGGAGTCCCAGAGCGAGCTCGTACAGAGTGCTCTTGTCCGGGCCGTGGGTCGCGAGCGACAAGAGCAGGATCATGAGCACGGCTTGGAGGAAGAGCGGACCTCGCAGGCGAACCCAGTAGCGGCTCGAAGCCGAGGCGCCTTCGTGAGTCCCCAGCGAGCAGGCGAGCCACACGAGCCCCAGCAACGACGCGTAGAGGAAGGGCGCGGTCTCACCCGCATAGCGCCTTCCGTTCAACAAGCCGAGGCTTTGCAACCCCAGCGTCGCAAGGACCCACACGAGTGCGCGCGGTGTTACGGCCGGGGGAGTGGCAGGTACGACCTCAGCGGATGACATGCCCGACTCCAAATCTACTTCCCATGCGAACGAAGCCTGACTCTGGACACGCGCTCACCGTCAGGCCTAGTGATCGACCAGGTTGCAGAAGTTGAATCGGCCGTATCTCGAGGCGAGCAACTCCACTTTGGCGCGGAGCACCTCTCCCAACTCGGCGATGTTCTCGAGCGAGTCCATGTTCTGAATCATGAAGGCAAAGGTCTCCGCCTTGTCTTCGGCGGAGGACATTTGTGCATAGCTACTGATGAACTCTTCACTGTCGAACTCACGGTGCCGCAGGGGATCCCAGCTGTCTCCGATGTAACGAAATGCGGGATCGTTGAGCGAGTGCCACTCGAAGTCGATCTCCTCGAAGTGATAGAGACCACTCTCGAAGTAGTGGAAGACCTCGTGGTGAATGATCGATCGAAAGTGATCGAGGGTCATCGAGTTGAGGCGAAGGTACATGTCGCCGCTCCGGTGAAAACCGTGAAGCACCTTCTTGTCTCTATGAATCGAACCACACAGCACAACTCGGGGGTTGCTGTGGAGGAAGGCGGTTCTCGGATATCGTCGCATCTCGCTCTCGAAGACTAGAGAGCCGTAGATCAGGTCGAGCTGATCGGCACGCGTTATCGAGAGTCGGGCATTCGCTTTCGTCGGTTCTATCGCGAGGTCGCTCTCGATCCTCACCCCGTAGTCCTCTCCCAGCTCCCTCAATCGCATGCGGTAGTCGCCGAGCCTCCTGTGCTTCTTCGCGAACAGTCTCGCCCTCGGCGGACTGAGATGGATGGTCCGCACGAGCCGAAACCCGATGCCGGGCTTGCGTTCTGTAGGCGAGGCTCCCTCGCGCCAACCCGACTGACAGAGCTGCGGAGGCGTGTGCCAACCCCCACCCTTGAGTACGCGGTTCCAACTGACACTCATCCAGTCGCGGGCTTCTCCAGGCTCCTCCTCCGAGTGTGCAAAGTAGTCGTAGACGTCATCGTGAGTTGCCTTTCGATCGAATCGATCCTCACACCACTCCCGGACGTTGCCGTGCATGTCATGGAAGCCCCACGCATTGGGCGCATACGACTTCACCGGCTTCGGCCCTGCAGCGAAGCTCTCATCGGAGCATCCGAACCTCGCGTACCTCCCATCGATACGCTCGCCCGTGGAGAAGCGCGTGGTCGTACCCGCGCGGCAGACGTACTCCCACTCGGCTTCCGACGGCAGGCGGTAGAAGTCCGAACGGTCCATCCCGATGTCGTTCACGAAGTTGAGCGAGCCAATGAAGTCCTGCGCGTCGTACCAGGAGATCTCATCGATGGGGAGGTCGAGGACTCTGGTGGTGTCTCGCCACGGCCGGGCCTCGTCCTGGGCTTCGCGACGCTCCAGGCCTTTCGCGAACGCCTCTCCGAGCTGATAGCTCCAGGTCTCCGCGCCGCGGTACCACTGTGCGACCGTGAGCTCTGTCTCCAACATGTAGAACGGATGCTCGATGCGAGTCGTCTGCTCCGGAAGTTTACCTCGATCCGGATCGAGCGGAACGCGCTCGAGACCCATCGTGAACTCACCGGGTTCGACGAGCACGAAGGTCAGTCCGGTCCGCTTGTCGCGCGCGCGCCAAGCCCACCCGGCTCTGCGCGCTGGGCCGGCCGGCTGCGCGGATCGGCCTTCGGGCGGCTCTGCATCGACGACTTCCCAGCCGGACGGTACGAGAGCTTGCGGGAATATGGAGTCTACGGTTGCGGACTGCTCCAGACCGAAGACCAGGGCGAACAGGCAAGTCGCGAGCAGCGAGAGCAGAACTCTCCCCACATCCGAGTGACGTCCCCTCGCACTCCTCAAGCGCATGCGTCCATTGAAGCACACGGATGTAGATCTCGTGCCCGATTGGTTTCGCAAGACCTCCGCTACGCCCTTATCCCGATTCTTCGCTGTAGAGAACACTCCCACCCGTCCTGCAGTGGATACCCGTGCCGGAGGGGCCAGTTACGGTTGCAGCCAGCAGCGCTCGATTCCCAGCGCAGGCACCGAGAAAGGCCCTGATTGCCGACGCGAGCAACTGCTCGAACTTTGGTTCGCCACGCCAAGAGGAATAACTGAAACTAGCAGACGTCGAGTCATTAGGACCTTCTGTACCCGATGCATGAACAATCAAGTCTGGACCCTCTCGTGAGGGAGCGAGTGAAGCAATGAGAACGAACCTGCAACGACAGCCTTCCGTTCTGGTGTGGACCGCGGCCTTCAGCATCGGCGCTGGAGCCTTTGCTCAAGAAGCGAAGGGGGTGGCACAGTTCGATGCGCCCGAGATGCTCTACGTCGGCGAGACGCCGTTGAACCAGGACGCGGACCAGATGTATCCGTCGCCCGCGATGTTCGACATCGACAACGACGGGAAGATCGAGCTCGTCGTAGGTGACATCTTCGGTTCGCTGAACGTCTACGAGAACATGGCCGAGGAGGGCGATCCGAAGTGGAAGGCGCACTGGCCGCTCAAGACGGGCAATGGCGACACGATCAAAGTCTCCAACTGGTGATGCGTCGGCATGAGTTCACAGTTCGTGGACCTCAATGGCGACGGAATCAAAGACATCCTGGTCGGAAGCTTCAGCGGAGCGCCGCAGTGGATCGAAGGCTCGCAGACGGGCTACCTCCTGCCCAAGCCCGTCACGGACAGAGATGGCGAAGAGGTCCTGATCTCGGCCTTCTGGAATCGGAAGACGAACGAGTGGGATGAGTCCGAGCGCTCCGGCACCGAGGGACACTGCACTTCGTCCTCCGCGGTCGACTGGGACGGCGATGGTGATCTGGACCTGTTGCTCGGCGACTACTACGGCGGTCGGCTCTACGTTCGCTTGAACGAGGGCAGTGCGACGACGCCCGCCTTCGCGGGCACGAACGCGCCGGTCATCGCGGATGGAAAGCCGCTCGTAATCGAGAAGGGGCTCGCCGCGCCGCGCGTGGTCGATTGGGATGGCGACGGCAAGTTCGACATCCTGTGCGGCGGCGCCAAGGGAGGCATCTACTTCTTCAAGAACATCAGCGACAGCAAGGACACGCGCTTCGCCAAGGCGGTGGCCCTGATCGAAGAGGCTCCGGATGTCGAGGAGTTCTGGGTCGGTCGCACTCCGATGAAGGACGGCCTGCCCACCGGCCCCGGCTCCTCCTTCCACATCGAACCCGTCGACTACGACGGTGACGGAGACCTGGATCTTCTGGTGGGGGCGAGGACCTCTTGGGTCGCGGGACCGGAGAGAGTGTTGACCGATGAAGAGTCGGCCATCGCCGCCGAGCTCCAGAGTGAGCTGGGGAAGCTCCACGCCAAGCTCTCCGAGCTGTCGGAAGCGGCAGGCGACGAGGACTTCGAGGGGACGCCGGAAGCCGAGAAGCTCGACGAACTCTATGCGGAGATCCAGCGCATCTCGGCGGAGATGGAGAAGTACGACACCGATCCTTCGAAGGAAGGCGACTTCATCTGGCTGCTCCGCCGCAAGTCGATGGAGTAGGCAGCAGCCCGATTCGCGCCAGAACGAGCGTCCGAGGTCAGCGAACGCGTTGGCTTCGGGCGCTTCGCTAGTTACGCGCGCTCACTTCAAGACGCTCGGCACATCGCCGCGCTCCAGGAGCTGCAGGATGTCGCGCGCCTTGAGCAGGTTGCCGTGGCTGGTCACGTGAACGTGGTCGATGAAGTGACCGCTGTAGATCTTGGGCTCGGAGCGCCAGATCTCATCCATGTCGAGCAACAGCACGTCTTCCTCGGCCGCGAGCTCGCGAATCAGCTGGTTGTGCTCGATGACTCCCGCCTTGATCAGCTCACCGAACGAGTTCTGGTAGAAGGGTGACTGGGCCGCGAGCGGCATGGTGGTCAGGAGCGGCACGCCGCCGTTCGCGCGAACCAGGCGGACGAGCGTCCGAAGGTTGCGCACGAATCCGCGCGCCGTCTCGGGCGCGGGCGGTCCCCACTCATGATCGACCAGACTCGAAGCGGGTACGTTGACGCGAGCGCCCAGGCTCCAATCCGCCAGTGTGCCGAGCAAGTGACTGGCATAGGCGTCGCTGTGCTCGACCATGAACCGATCGAAGGCCCCGAACTCGATGGCGCTCCACGTCTTCCGATAGTGCGAGTAGTCCGTCTTGTAGTCGGGCCAAAGCCGCGGCCGAACGTCGTTGATGCTGTGGTGGATGATCACCAGGTCGGGCTCGTAGTCCTGGACGACGAGGTTGTAGTTGACCAGGGACTCGGTGCTCGTCCAGCCGGAGACCCCGAAGTTCAACACCTCGGCGACCACCCCCAGCTCACTCTTCAACAGTGAGCGCAGGTGCAGGGGAAACGACCCGCCTTCCTCCGCCATCGAACCCTCGGTCGTCGACGCGCCCAGGCAAGCGATGCGCGGCACTCCCTCGGTGCGCTCGAGCGGAAACTCGATGTCGCGATAGCCGAGCGAGTTGATGCCCGGCTTGTCCGAATTCAGGCCGAACCCGACGAAGGGCCGCCCCGAGAAGATGCCCGTATCACGCCCCGCAGCGAACTCGCGGAACGACGCAATACGATCCGGACTCTCACCAAGCCCCGGCTCGACCATCCCGAACAGCCCGTAACGCGTAACCCCCTCGAGCCCGAGGAGCCCGACGAGCAGAATGCCGAGCACCAGCCCAAGCCGAACAACCGTCTTGCCCTTCATCCGCGCCGAATCACTTCCACTGGAGCCGCCATGAACGAGCAATGGAACACGCGCAGGGGAAGCGTGCAAGAGCTACGCCTCGCCATGTGCGCAGGAGAGTGAATGAAGATGGGCGAACTCTATCTCTCTTGTCACGCACTTGACCTCGCCGTGCAATTCTCAGTATCTCTGACGACGAGGAGGATCGACTCATGAAGCGAATCGTTATCTGTGCTGACGGAACCTGGAATCGGCCCGAGCAGGACATCGAGAAGGACTTTCCGACGAACGTGTTGAAGGTGGCTCGCGCGATCAAGCCGGTGGCGGGGGCGGAGAAGACGGAGCAGGTCGTGTTCTACGACTGGGGAATCGGCTCCTACTACGACTCGAAGGTTGGGGGAGCGACGGGGCGGGGGATCAACAAGAACGTGCAGGATGCGTATCGCTTCCTCGTTCAGAACTTCGATCCCGACGATGAGCTCTACTTCTTCGGGTTCAGCCGCGGCGCGTACACGGTGCGGAGCCTGGCCGGGTTGATGAACAACTGTGGCATCCTGATGCGCGAGCACGCGAATCGGATTCACGAGGCCTTCGAGCTGTACAAGAGCCCGGTCCATCCCGACGACCGGAAGTCGAAGTCGTTTCGAAGGGAGTTCGCCCATCCGGCGAGCGTTCGAGTTCGCTTCATCGGTGTGTGGGACACGGTCGGAGCGCTCGGCATCCCTCTGTCGTTCACGGGCTTCTTGAATGACAAGCACCACTTCCACGACAACAAGATCGGTCCGAACGTCGACTGCGCGCGACACGCGCTGGCGATCGACGAGAAGCGCGAGGACTTCGAGCCGACGATCTGGAAGAAGCGTCCGGGGCTCGATCTTCTGCAGGTCTGGTTCGCCGGTGTTCACACGGATGTCGGCGGCGGGTACATCAAGCCCGGACGCCAGGCGTTGAGCGACATTCCTCTCGAGTGGATCGTGGAGGAAGCGGAGAAGAAGGGGCTCGTCTTCGAGGATCACCTGTCGAAGAAGATCCGCAAGAACCCTCAGGCGAAGCTGCACGACAGCTACAAGGGCTTCATGAAGCTGCTCGGCAAGTCGCGGCGTCGCATCCCGGCCTCGACGCGCATCCACCGCTCCGTAAAGACGCGCTACCAGGCCGACCGCGACTATCGTCCGAAGTACCTGGTCAAGCACGTGGAGAAGAGGGGCTGGGGCGAGCTGGTCGACTAGGCAAGTACTGTCGGCGAGGCGTGTCCTCCAACCGGGTCGAGTTATGTCTGCTAATCGATGCTCTTGTGCAGGACGAGCGCGCCGTCGACGGGAAACGGTGCTCTTGCGGATTGTGCTCCCGCTGAAAGACAGCCTGCCAACGCACACAACTCGAATCTGTGCAGGCCTGCAGCACCTTACCGGAGCGATTCCACTACTCTCTTGCGATGCGGATTGCACTGCTCCACGCCACGTTGGTCGTCGCACTACTCATCGCTTCGCTGGTCCTACCCGCGGTCGCAGAGGGGCAGGCGGACAGTCCCGGCCCCGTGCCCGGGCGGGGTGGATTCGAAACGTTGCGACAGCCCGTCCTCGGCCTCGCGATCGAGTGGAACGAGGACAGTCAGCTCTACCGCCTGGTCTCGGTGGAGAGCGAACGGAAGACGCTCCGAGTCGGTTCACTCGAGGAGTGCGAGGAAGCGTTGATCGAAGAGCTTCGCTCGCGGCACGGAGAGGGCCGGTTCAACCTCCCGCTGAGGACGATCGGTGGCGCTCAGTTCTGGGGCGACGTCTTCTGGTATGGCGACTGGCGCATTCAGGAGCACGTCTATACCGGGCACTTCCGACTCCTGGATCCCGCCGACCGACGGGTCGCGTGGGGGACGCGCGAGGCCTGCCGCACGTACTTCGAGTCGGAACGCGTGCGTCGCAAGTTGAGACTCGACAGCTCCCACCTGGTGATTCTGCTCCACGGCTTGGGGCGCTCGCGACAGTCGATGGACGCCATGCGTGCGGGCCTCGTCGAAGCGGACTTCGCGGTGGCCGCCGTCGGCTATCCGAGCACCAGGCAAACGATCGCAGAGCACGCCGACGGACTGACTCAACTCCTGAGCGAGCTCGACGATGTCGAGCGAGTCTCGTTCGTGACTCACAGTCTGGGCGGCATCGTCGTGCGCGCGACACTCGCCAATGACGAAGCGCCGTGGCGGCAGCGCGTCGAGCTCGACCGCGTCGTCATGCTCGCGCCGCCGAATCAAGGCTCCGAACTCGCCCGGGAGCTCGCCGCTTTCTCACCCTTCCGCGCGCTCGCAGGCCCTTCCGCCGAAGAGCTCACTCGAGAGCTCGAGGACATCCCCGCTCCTCCGTGTCCGTTCGGAATCGTCGCGGCTTCGCGCAAGAGCGAGAGCGGTCTGAATCCCTTCATCGAAGGCGACGATGATGGAATCGTCTCCGTCGCCGAGACCAAGCTGGAAGGCGCGGCCGACTACCTGGAAGTCGAGGGCCTGCACACCTTCGTCATGACCGATCGAAAGGTGATCGCTGCGACGGTTCGCTTCCTGGACACCGGCAAGTTCGCGCGGGCGGACGACAAGAGCGAACAGCCACGTCGAGACGAGTAGCGCACAAGCGGCACAAGTCGTTTCAGCGCTTCGGGTTCGAGAGCAGAACTCGGCTGCGATGGGTTTTCGACCGAACCTTCTGTCGGCGCGAACCGTCGCGCGGCTATCGGCCGGGAAGTTCGCAGCGAACTGAGTTCTTGTCCAAGAATTGAGACCGTGCACTGTGTCCAATTCGATTCGAGTTCGGAACAAAGCACGTTCGCGGTGCGTTTGGAAGGGTAGCTAGAAACATTCCACATCCCAATTGCTTCGACGCCCTCAGGAGGAGATCCATGAAGAGTGTTACGACTCGACTATGCGTGCTCGCACCCGCGCTCTTGTCTGCTTGCGTGCTTTTCGCAACCGCAACTACGCCCGCCGCGCAATGGGACGACATTGCGCACGACCCCGGATTCCCAGTCTTTGAAGACGGGTTCATCGTTGTTCACGAGAACGTTCTCGGCATCAACGCGTTCTCCGCAGCCTCGCGCAAGTGGACGACCGTCTCGCCTCCCGGCAGCGTGATCCTCGGTATCGGTGACTGGACGATGCTCACTCGCGAGCCGTCCGGCCTGTACAACGGCTACAGCTCTCGTCGGAACGACTCGGCGACGATTGGAGTCTCGAGCGTCCTGACTACGCTCGTGCACGACGATGTCATTCTCATCGTCGACTCGACGGCGATCGGTATCGTCGCGCACGCCTACAGCGCAGTTCAGAACGCCTGGAGCAGCATTCCGCTCCTCACCGCGCCCGCCGCCAGTGACATCGCCATCTCGCGCTTCGTCATTGCGATCCGCGACAAGAACCTGTACCACGGTTTCGCAGCTCGGCCCGGAACGTGGGCCACTCTGACTCTCATCGACCGTGGCGACGTTCCTGCCGCCGACGGAAACACAGTGCTTGTCGACCTGACCGATCCGACGGGCACGGGCGGCATTCCCAGCATGGCTGCCTTCAGCGGCATCCGCGGAGTCTGGGCCATCTCACCGCCCTACGCGTTCCCGCCGGCACCGCTCCTCGACCACAACGTCGCGTCGGTGCACATCCGAACGGGAGCGCCGGGCCTCGAGTCCGTCGCTGCCTACACGGCCGCCGACGGAGCCTGGGTGCCTTCGCCCGTCCTTCACGCACCTGGCTTCTACACGGATGCCATTTCGGACAATGTCGTGGTCGTCTCGGATGCGGATCCGACGATCTCGCTGGAAGCCTTCGGGGCTCGTCCGGCGGTCTGGGCCACGCTGCCCGGAGCTGTCGCGGTCACGATTCACGACGAAGACTATGTCGTCGCACGTCATGCAAGTGACCTCGAGATCTATGGCTACAGCGGCGTGTGCACGGGCGCTTGGATTCCCGAGCCGACTCCGTCTGGTGCTCCCTCGATACCGGTCGGAACTCCGGATCACATGATCTCGCTTACGGAAGGCCCGATGCTGCACACCTTCCATCCCGCCACGAGCTTCTGGGATGCGCCGATCGGCGTGCCTGCCGGTTCCGTCATCACGGGTGAAGATGCGCTGACCGATGTCCGTTCCGGCGGCTTCCGCGGCAACGCTTCGCGCTGGGGTGGTTGGACAGGTGGTCCGGTCGCGCCGGCCGCACCGTTTACGGTGACGAGTGCTGGAGCGGTCATCTCGCACCAGCAGACCGCAGGTCCCGGCGTCAACGACATCTATGTCTTCGACGAGCGCTGCGACACGTGGGTGCCGCCCTTCAATCCCGGCCTTCCGACGACGCTCAGTGCAGGTCGCAACCTCTTGATTAGCGATCCCGGTGCGGTGCTCGGTGGGCCGGTCGACGGCTACAGCGTGCAGCGCGGAGACTGGACCTCACCCGGTCCGATCACCACGCCGCTGACCATTGCTCCGACAACGGAGGAGAACGTGGCTTGGCTCGTCGACGGAAGCGGTCGCCTGTGGGGCTTCAGCTCGGCGAACGTCGGGCACGTCTTCTGGGCGTGGCCGAACGGAACCGAGTACCACGTCTCCGGCACGATCGCCGGCAGTACGCTCATCCCGCGCTTCGGCTACTCGATCGAAGGCACTCCGGGCGTAACCGGTTCCTATGCCTTGATCTCTCCGACCAAGGTTCCGCCCGCAATCCTGGTGCCGTACCTCGGCTTCTACTGCATCGACCTGACGCTCTTCTTCAACCTCGGGTTCTTCGGTGTCACCGATCCCGATTGCGTGAGGCAGAAGCTCAAGCCGATTCCCAATCCGCTTCCGCCCTGCCTCCAACTGTGGACGCAGCCGCTGACCTTCGACTTCACCGCAGGCACCTTTACCTGGGAGTACCGCTGTGATCCCGGCTGGTTCTTCTAGCCGATGAGCCGGGGGATGGCCCGGCACAGTTGAATGGAGGGGGGATCGGGGCGTTGCTCCGGTCAACCCTCTATTCGTTGGTGATGAGCTGCGTCGAAGTCTGGCTTCAGGCGCATCGGCCAAGGTCCGATATCCCGTGCATGAGCCGGGATCGGACGAGCCAGGGCGACTTCGCCGCGAGCGCTTCCAAGCGACTCACCAGCTACCCGCCGGTGAGTCGCATGACGATTCAAGGTTGGAAGGCGCTGCTCTTTGGATTGCCCTTTCTCGCGGCAGGGATCTACATCACGGGCATCGGGCTCGGCGTCTTCGAGGTCGAGCCTTCCTCAGTTCATGCACCGCTCTGGGTCATCGCAGTTTCCGGCGGAGTGTTCTTACTCGTCGGGCTGCTCCTTATCGTCCACGCCGCACTCGGCATGGCGCGACTCGCCAGGCTGCGAAGAGAGGAGAGCGCACATCCGAACGAACCTTGGATGAGGGACTACGGCTGGGATCCGCACGGGATCTTCTCGCGCAAGAGCTCCTCGCTCTTTCCCGGCGTTTTCGGAATGGGAATCGTCGTGGGCTTGCTGGCGGTCTTGAACTGGGTCGCTTTCTATGCCGACCGTTCGTTCATCTTCGTGGTGGTCGCGGGGCTTCTAGATCTCATCTTCGGTTTGGCCTTCCTCATCTCCGGCAAGAAGGCGCTCGCCGGCATCCGGTTCGGTCGGACCTACCTCGAGTTCGGTGAGTTCCCTCCGCGCCCGGGCCAGGTACTCGAGGTGCGTGCGAACTGCCGACACGACGTGGGCGAAGCGCAGAGCTTGAGCGCACACCTCCACTTCGTCGAGGAGCGCTACGAGAGAAGCGGCACGGACGAGAACAGCTCCGAGGTGGTGGGGAGCTACGAGCTCTACGGCGACACCCTCGAACTGGAGCCGCACCTTTCGCGCAACCTCGGCACCGTCGGCCTCGACCTCGAGTTCCTGATTCCGGACGACGCGCCGTCCACCATCCTCCGCGCCCGGCCCGCGTCCTATTGGGAGCTCGAGCTGCGCGCCGATTTCCCCGGCGCCGACCTGCTCCACCGCTACCTGATTCCGATCTACGGCGAGCAGCAGAGCCCGAAGAAGCGCGCAGCCTGACAGTTCGGTTCGCTGCTTGGGTGTGCGGGCCAGTGCAGCTTTTGGTCGGTTCGTGTGACTGAGCGACCTCGTCGGGCTACATACAGGTGAGCCATGTCGCGAGGCAGGGCTTGCTCCTGAAATCAATCAGCGTTTAGGCGCTGCTGCCCAGAGGTCAGTTCAATGATTCGTGTGTTCCAAACATTGCGTTCTTCTCTTCTTCTCATGTGTGCGATTCCACTCGCCGCGAACTTTCAAGTCGCGGCTGCCCAGGACATCGTGATTCCGAGCGGCACCAGAGTCTCTGTCGATACCGGATTGGTAGTTCTCCGCACGATTCAGGGGCATTTCGCACATGCCGTAGATGGCCGTCTTCGAGTCAACAGCTTCACAGTGGAAGATGGAGCCCTACTCGTCGTAACCGGGCCTTACCCGCTTCGCGTTATCGCCAGAGAGAAGATCAGCATCTTCGGATCGATTGATGTTTCGGGCAAGGGGGGCATCGACGCGGATAGCTCGTTCGAAAGTTCTCCCACTTTTCAACTGTCATTCTCAACTGAACCTGAGATTGGTGGCGTTGGCGGACCTGGCGCTGGATCCGGAGGGAACGCGAGCGTCATGACCCTGGCCTCCACTGCGCGTGGCACGAATGGCGTTGACGCATTCGGTAAGCGTGAAGGTGGTGGCGGAGGAGAATCCGGCTTTGGTGCTAGTCCCACTGCGACCACGCTGGGGACAATCATTAACTCTCACCCGAGATTCCGCATCGGCGCAGGGGGCGGAGGCGGCGCGTTCGGACCCGACGCGACCGCAACGACTCCCGTTTCTCTCAGCATCCTTGGGCTTGTCGCTGAGCCTGGAACCGGCGGCGCTCCCCTCGCGATGGGTGCGTTGGGACACAGCAGCCCACTTGGCGGGCTTGTTGGACGGTCACCCTTCCATGACGGTGATACGAGCAACGACTTTTGGGGAGTCGGCCTCGACCAAGAGACTGGCGAGCTGATTCAAGGCGAGCTGGATCAGTTGCAGGGAGGAATGGGCGGCGGAGGCGGCGGAGACTCGGTGCGGAGTCTCACGTTTCCGAACCCGAACTTCGACAAGTTCAGCGAGGACAAGGGCGGCGCCGGCGGTGGTGGAGGCGGAGCCATTCACCTTCGTGCTCAGGGGCGAATCAGCCTGTTCAACGAGCTGACTGGCAGTCAGGGCTCGATCGCCGCGAACGGGGGGCGTGGTGCTCGCGGACAGCTCATCCGATTCAACAACAACTTCTTCTTCAAGAGCGGACCCGGGGGCGGCGGTGGATCCGGCGGCCACATCGTTCTCGAGTCAGCGACATCGATTGAGCTCGGATCGAGCGCTGAGGCTCTGCAGGCTCGAGGGGGAAGGGGCGGACCCTCCTCCAACTTTGGTGGTCCGGAAGGTAAAGGAGGCAACGGCGGACCCGGTGTCATTCAACTGCATGCACCGGGCGGCCTTCGCAACATCTTCTCGACGTTGCCGCTCAACCACGTCGCCGTACCAGAGCCCAAGATCCTTCTTCCGCGAGTAAACTGACGAACACCGAGCTAGTCTCGGCTCTCCGAATTGGTCAGCCGTGCTCGATCGTCCGAGACGGTCGAGCACGGCTGATTTGATTAGGGGGCGCGCCGGCGGATTGCCAATCAGCGGTATTCGTCCGGCATCCAGTCGTCGAACTTTTCGACCTCGTCGCGCGCGGCCGCGCTGGTCGGCACCCCCCACTTCTCGAAGTAGGGGCCGAGGTTGCGACCGGTCGCTTCGGAGAGACGAATGAGCCAGCGATCGCGCTTGTCGTCGTCGGTCTTTGGGCGCTCGGCCTCGGGTGCATCGAGGTAGGCACGGAGCGCGCTCTTGATCGGCTCCCAACCGAACTCGCGCTGCACCGTCGCGTACATCATGAGCGCGAGTCCGGGCTGGCTCCTCCACTCGTCGAAGGGCGCACCCTTCTCGAAGTGTGCGGCTGGCTTCTTCTTTTGGTTCTCCAGCCAGGCGTTCTTCCACGGCTCGATCCCCGCCATGCGTTCGCCGAGGTAGAGACTGAACAGGTTGCAGGTGACTTCGCCGGTTCCGCTGAAGGTCCACTCCGGTCTTTGCGCGTTGTGTCCGAACTCGTGGAAGTAGCCCCAGTTTCCCTTCGTCTGTAGCGTCTCGAGATCGACCGCCGCCGAGTGTTTGGTGTTGTCCGCGCCGTGGGTCATGACCGGATAGCCCGAGTGCATCCAGCCAGCGCTGATCTGAATGTCTTCGACGAGGCGTTCCGCGCGCGCGGGTTGCGGCTCGCCACGCAGCTCGGGATAACACGCCATCGCGCGGTTCCAGAACTCCATCAGCGCGGTCGGGTCCTTGAGCTTGCGAACGGCGCCCGACGGAACGGTGAGGACGACGCCGTCGCACTCGAGCTCGGCCCACGGGGCGGGTGCGTTGCGACGGCGCTTCCACTCGGCCGCCGAGTCCTTGTCGCCGAGTCGAAAGAAGGGTGCTTCGACGGCATCCTGGATCGTGAAGCGTGCCGCTCGCGCTCGTTTCGTCGGAATGAGATACACGAGCCCTCCGAAAGGACTGGCGACGGTGAAGCTCCCGTTCCGGTCGGTCTCGATGGCGCGCTCCAGCGTGATCTCGGGCCAGCGCGACCAGCTGTCCTTGTGCCAGAGCTTGTCGCGGTGCGCGCCGATGCGAATCTTCCAGCCCTCCGCGGCCTTGGACGTGATCGTCAGCGGTTCGCCGGCGACGGCATAGAGCCCGGTCGAGATCCAACCACCGCGCTCGGTCGTCTCATCGTCGATGTCGAAGTCACGCTGGAGTCGCTTCGCGCTCCTTGGAACTTCGCCGGGAAAGAACTCCGAGCCGGGCGCGGCCGGGACATCTTCTGGCGCCGCATCCTTCCAGGCCTGGGTGGAGAAGAGCATCCCGAGGTAGCCGGCCACGTCGGACTTCGGTGTCTCGCGCCCCGAAGAGGGAACCCGATCCTCGAGCGAGCTCTTCTCGAGTTGTCTGGCGAGCTCCGCACCGAACTGTTCATCTCCCGGCGGTAGGGCTCGGAGCAAGTCCGCGACGAGACCCGCCGCGACACCGGGCTCCAGCTCCGACGCCCTCTCCGCTCGCCGCTCGTCTCCGGCGATCCAGGCCGAGACCGCGCGAACCGCACGCCCCGCGTGGAGCTGACTGTTCGCAGCTTCATCGAGCCGATACGTCGCCCGTCCGACCGTGTGCTCCCCGAACACGAGGCCCATCGGTCGCAAGAACTTGTTGTGCGCGAGGTCCGTTCGAATCGACTTACCCTGACCCTGCCCATCCCAGATCTGCTGGTTGCCCCAGGGACACACGCCGAGCAAGACCCCGCCACCGTCTTCGACGAAGTCGGTCAGCTCGGCGAGCTCGTCGTCATCGAGCTGACCGCCGCACCAGAGCACGACGTCCCATGCGTTCAGCCTCCCGAGGGAGGAGAAGCGCGAGCAGGCTTTCGCGCCGGGAAACGACTCTTCGGCGCGCAGACGCAAGCTCTCTCCGCCGCCGAGAAAGGCGACGCGCAGCTTCTTGCTCTTCGCCGCGGCGCCGCTCCATCGAATCGCATGGACCATGAAGCGCTCGCCGTCGCCGCTTGCATCCCACTCGTCGAGGAATGCGTTGTGACCGAAGGCGATGACCCGGCCTCTTCCGAAGTGCGCTCCGGCGATGACACCGTGCGGAGTCTTCTCGTCTCCGCCACTCGCGATCACGAAGGCGCGCTCACCGAAGGCGACGAGGTTGCCGGGGAGTGCGTTGCCGGGTTTTTCCAGCTCGACGACGCCGGTCAGGAGAGTCTCGAGGTCTCCCGATTCGGCGTCGGCGGAAACGAGCGAGGAGGCCGGCAGCGGGGGGAGCAAGAGGAGGCCGAGCAGGAGGGTGAGGTGCATGCCGCGGACGATAATCGCTCGCGCCCGGAGGGGCGACAGCTCGTCGCGGTTCTGCGCGAAAGGACGTAGCCGAGCGGGGATCAGAGCGAATGGTGAGTTTCTAAAGAGAGGCCTACGCTCATGGATGGTGGAGCCGATCGGTCGCTCCCCGGACAAAGGAATGCCATGGTCAAGTCAAGCAAGTACAGAGCCACTACCCGCCTCGTTCACGGCCCCACGCACTCCGCGAAGTGGGACTTCTCTCACCATGTGACGCCGCCGCTCTCGTCGTCGACGACCTACCGCCTCGACTCGGCCAAGCGCGGTGCGCGAGGCTTCAAGGAGTTTGGCAGCTACGTTCCTGACCGCGGGGAGACGCCGGTCTACATCTACGATCGACTGGACGAGCCGACGCGCTCGATCCTGGAAGGCGAGCTCGCGGACGTGGAAGGCGGCGAGGCCTGCGTGACCTTCGCATCGGGGATGGCCGCGATCTCTGCCGCGCTGAGCTCCGTGCTCGTGCCGGGCGACATGCTGATCGCGCATCCGGTCGTGTACGGCTGCACTCACTCGCTCTTCACGCACTGGTACCCGCGTCAGGGCATCGAGGTCGAGCGCGTCAACATGAACGACATCGACGGCCTGCGTGCGACGATCGACGAGCGCACGCGCATCCTGTACTTCGAGTCGCCCGTCAATCCGACGCTGGAGCTGGTGGACATCGGTGCGATTCGCGAGCTGGTGGACGAGCTCAACGCACGGCGCGATCCCGACCGCCAGATCCTGATCGTCATCGACAACACCTTTGCGACACCCTTCGGACAGCGGCCGCTCGAGCTGGGCGCCGACGTCGTCTTGCACAGCCTGACCAAGAACCTGGGCGGCTTCGGGACGGAGGTCGGGGGCGCGGTGATTTGCCCGCGCGACATGCTGGCTTCGCTGCTGCTCTACCGGAAAGACTTCGGCGCGATCCTCTCCAGCAAGTCGGCCTGGGCGATCATGGTCTACGGCTTGCCGACGCTCGCTCTGCGCCTCAAGCGCCAACAGTACACGGCGCTCAAGCTGGCGCACTGGCTGGAAGACCACCCCAACATCCAGCGCGTCGTCTATCCCGGCCTCGCGAGCCACCCGCAACGCGAGCTCGCGCTCAAACAGATGCGCGACTTCGACGACGACCCCGCTCCGGGCAGCATGATCTACTTCGAGTTCGATCCCGAGCGCGTGGACGTCCTCGAGTTCGTCGATGAGCTCGCCGCAAACGCTTACTCGGTCACGCTCGCCGTCAGCCTCGGCCACACCAAGACGTTGATCGAGGTGCCGGGCAGCATGACCCACTCGGTCTACGGCGTCGCCTCGAGCTCCGTTCGCTTGTCCGTCGGCCTCGAGAGCCCGGTGGACATTATCCGTGACCTGCAAAACGCGATGGAGGCGGTCGAGCGGAAGACGCGCAAGAAAGCACACCACACGATCTGAGCCCTCGCGGCTCGACGGCCTCCAGCGATGCGTTGTCCCGCGCGCGCACCCCCGCAGCGCGCACCTGGGTTCGTAGGGAATCTGAACTAGCGCTCGCGGGGAGCAGGCTCTTTCGGAGGCTGTCAATTCGGCAGAATTCGCGGGCCGCACACTGTCAGAATGACGACCGCGATGGGGGCGAACGCGCCCGAAAGGGGCTTCCGGTTCTTGGCATGCGCGTTGCTTTCCGGCGCGCCGAACCCTTTTCACCAATAGGAGGTGTGTCCATGAAGCTCCTTGCAAGCAGCAAGTGGTTGTTCGCTCTCCTCGCCGTCTTGACGGTCGGCATGGGAGTACAGACGTACTATCTCATTCAGGTTCACGAGCAGTTGGAGACGTCCGAGGTGCAAGCCAGCGAGGTCGCCCAACTGGATGACGCCGGTGATGCTACGCACGATGGGCAGGGTGCGACGGTTCCGAGCGACCCGCCGTCCGGGCTCGTTCCCGTCGACCCGCTCGACAGACTTGGCCGGGCCGAAGACCGCGTGCGACGCCTGTTCGACGACTTCTACGAGCGCTTCGACGCAGGCTTCGGTGACCCCTGGCTCGATCGTCCTACGCTCCTCGCCGATGGAGACTCGTTCTTCATGGGGAACACCGGACAGTTCGGTCCGCGGGTCGACTTGCAGGATCGCGGCGACTACTACGAGCTGACGGTCGATGTTCCCGGTTCGGAAGAGACCGACGTCGTCGTGCTAACCGACGGGCAGGTCCTGGTCATCGAGGGAACTCGAGATACGACGACCGAAGAGTCGCAGCCAGGTAGCTACGTGCGCCGTGAACGCCAGTTCGGCCACTTCGAACGCCGTCTTCGGATCCCCGAGGATGCGGATCCCTCGACCCTGAGCCATGGGCTCGAGAATGGAGTCTTGAGAGTGACGCTCCACAAGCACAGTTGACGAGAGCTCGCGTTCTTCTCGAGGAACGCGCACCCGACTTGATTACTTACCGAACCGCGCCCGTGGTGGCGTACGAAACGAAGGAGCAACGATAACCAACGGAGGTTTGAAACGATGAGTAGCTTGATGCCCTGGAAACGAAGTGATTTTCAACGTTCCGCAATCGACTCGCCCGCAGCGCCTATCTCGACAATGAGAATGGACTGGGACCGGATGTTCGATCGCATCCTCGATGGCGTCTGGAGTCCACAGGGGGACTCCTCGGTTAGCCTGCCCCTGGATGTGACCGAGACCGCAGACACGATTCGCGTGAGAGCGGAGGTTCCCGGCATGGGGCCCGAAGACCTCGACATCAGCCTGGTTGGCGATGTGCTGACCCTCTCGGGACAGAAGGTCGAGGAGGAAGAGTCTCAGGAGGAAGCTCGATACTACTCGGAGCGACACTTCGGGTCGTTCCAGCGAGCGGTCAAGCTCTCCTGCCCAGTCGACGTCGAGACGGTTACCGCCAAGCACAAGAACGGCGTGGTAACCATCACTCTGGACAAGGCGGAAGCGGTTCGGCCGAAGCGGATTTCAGTCAAGCCGGCCTAGTCCTCGGCGGACCTTGTTCGAGCGGGTTGCTGTACCAAAAGCCGTTCTCGAAGCGGCGACACTCATTGGCCGAGTGCCTGCCGGCACGGGTCGTATGGCTCGAGGTTTCGGACAGCAGCCCCGCTCTCCTCGCGACCGCGTCGCGTTCCGCGACAGCTCCGAGGTGCGGTATCGGCATTCGTTCGACGCGACTACACTGAATGGACGCCAGTCTCAGAATGCATGCACAGCCCGCCATCATGAATCCCACCAAGGTCGATCGAACTCGTCTGCGTCGCTTCACCGATCTCCCCAACGTCGGTCCTGCGTTCGCGCGCGACCTCGAGCTCCTGGGCTTCAAGTCTCCGGCTGCCTTGAAGGGCAAGGACCCGCTGAAGCTCTACCGCAGCCTCAGCCGCAAGACGGGTGTGCGGCAAGACCCCTGCGTGCTCGACACCTTCATCTCGATCACGCGCTTCATGGATGGCGACGAGCCCAGGTCGTGGTGGAGCTACACGGCCGAGCGCAAGGAGCGCTACGGTTCGATCTGAGGGCGTTGGGCGAACGGTCGCGACTTGTCGAACCTGGTGCTTGCTCCGGTCAGACGCCGTGTCTTCGAACGAGTCACCCTCGATTCGCGTGTAGCTCGGGCTCCCGATCGGCTGCCGTTCTCGAGCTCGAGCCCGCGGTCGGGAAAGCTCTCGCTAGTCGCGCGCGCAAGCCCACTGCGCGAGGTAGCTGTCCCCCGAATCCAGAGCCGACGAATAAATACCACCGACGTAGAGCCCCGGGCCGTCTCCATCATTGAAGACGGCGAGCGCCCTCGCACCATCGCAGCACGTGGTTACATTCAATCCACTGCCCACGGGCAACCACGCCGCGCCCGTCCACTTGGCAATGCCTGTGGCCACGGTTCCACCTGCGGTCGTGAAGTCCCCTGCGGCAAAGAGTGCCGCCCCCGTACCGTCGTCGAAGACCGCCAGTGCATGGACCGTGTTGTCGATGCCGCTACCGACACTGGCCCAGCTCGTGCCGTCCCATCTGGCGATGTTGGCTACACCTACGCCTCCAGCAGAACTGAAATTTCCCGCGGCGTAGAGAGAGGCTCCGGTTCCATCGTCGAAGGACACGAGGGCGTTGGCGATCAGACCACCGATGCCCGTTCCGAGCGAGTTCCAGGTGGAGCCATCCCACTTCCCGACTTTTCTCACGCTCGCAGCGCCTGACGTAAAGAAGAGCCCTGCAGCATAGAGGCTCTCACCTCCGCCATCGTCGAAGCTGGTCAGGCTTTTAACCTCCTGGTTGAATCCAAGCCCGACCGGACCCCACGTCGAGCCATTCCACCTCGCAATTCTATTGGCGGTGCCGCCGCCGGCCTTTGTGAAGAGGCCTCCCGCGTAGAGAGCATTTCCGCTGCCGTCGTCGAAGGTCTTCAAAGTACGGATGGCCCCCATGTCACGTCCGACTGTAGTCCACGTGGAACCATCCCACTTCGCGATGTTCATCGCATCCACACCGCTTACGTTAGTGAAGACGCCGCCGATGTAGAGAGCCGCGCCGCCGCCGTCGTCGAAGACTTCAATAGCATTGATCGCGGGAGTGCTAAAGGGGGCGCCGGTGATACCGGTGCCGAGAGCCCTCCACTGACTGCCGTTCCACTTGGCGATTCCGGTTACTGGCAGTTCGCCGACGCTGGTGAATTCACCGCCGACATAGAGGGCTTCGCCGTTTCCGTCGTCATAAACGGCCAGCGCCTTTATCTCGGGTATGAAACTGTTGAGTGCCGACGTGTTCGAGATTTCGTTGGAGCCAAATCCCATGGATGCCCAGCGAGTGCCGTCCCAGCTCGCGATATTGTTCGCCACCATGCCGTCCACCTTCGAGAAGCTGCCGGCCATGATCAGTCGCTTCTCGTTACCTTCGCCAAAGGTGCCCAAAGCTCGGACGTGTGGGATGCCGTTCGTGGGAGCCGATCCCGTTCCCGTCAAAGTCCCCAGGCGTGACCAGCTAGCGCCGTCCCACTTCGCGCAATTGCTCGCTCGCTGATCGTTCGCAGACAAGAACTCTCCTCCGGCGTAGAGCGCCTCTCCGGATCCGTCGTCGAACACAGTCAGCGCGCTTACTCTGGACGGTCCGCCGAACGGATCGCCGATGCCGAAGCCGCTGCCGAGGGTCTCCCAACTCGAGCCGTCCCACTTCGCGATGCGGTTCGCTGGATCGGTTCCGGCACTTGTGAAATCGCCGCCGACATAGAGAGCCTCACCAGTGCCGTCATCGAACGCAGTGATGGCATAGACGACGTCGTTGACTCCACTTCCAAGCGGGGACCAGCTCGATCCGTCCCAAGCCGCGATGTTGCTCGCATCCAGGCCATCTGCTTTCGGGAACAAGCCTCCCGCGTAGAGCTTCGCTCCGTCGCCTGCATCGAAGACGAAGAGGGCATTCACTCGCTCGATGAAGGTGTACACGTCACCGCCGATTCCCGATCCCACCGCACTCCAGGCCGAGCCATCCCACCTTGCGATGTGCTCTGCCGGTACGCCCCCAACAGCAGGAAAACTGCCGCCCGCATACAGGGCCGATCCGGTTCCGTCGTCGAAAACGGCCAAGGACTGCACGGACTCGAACTGGTTTGGAATTCCACCTCCAAGAGGGCTCCAAGTGGTGCCATCCCATTTCGCGATGCCGAACGCCGTCGTCCCACCGATGGTATTGAAACTGCCTCCGACATAGAGCGCGCTGCCCGCTCCGTCATCGAAGACCGCAAACGCAAGGACCGAGGCGTCCACGCCGGTGCCGAACTCCTCCCAGGTCACTCCGTCCCACTTGGCGAAGCGTCTCGCGGGCAACCCGCCTGCGGTCGAGAACGATCCGCTCACGTAGAGCGCCGGTCCATTGCCGTCGTCGAAAACCACGACGGCGATAACATCTCTGTTCGTTCCTCGAGCTCCGCCGAAGGTCGGCAGCCATTGGGGAGTGCAGGTCGAGCTCACGGCAAGTTGAAGCGCAACGCCTTCGACCCGCAGCGAACTGGTTAGGAGTGATAGCTCTTGATTCGCTATCAAGTTGCTGGTCGCGACACCGACGGCGGTGAGGTGCAGGCTCTCGGAGTGTCGAGGAACCCAGGCGGTGAGGGCGAAAGTTCCGTCCGAATTCGCAACGGCCTGGCCTCCGGCGCTGCTCACAACTACGGCACCCTGGGCGGGCGCTCCGTCCGGCAAGTGCACGGAGCCCTCGAAGGTGAACTCGATTGTATCCGCTTGTCCAAGGCTCGAAACCTCTTCGAACTCGGCGCTCTTGAAGATCGGCAAGCCGGCTCGAGCATGACTTGTCTGGCACAGAAGGACTGTTGCGACGAGAGCGCACGACGTCACCAGGAACTGGCTCGAGCTGGCATGTTTTCGCATTCGAGATATCCGATCTTTAGAGGCGCTAGCCCAGCGAATTGCCGGACATTCTCTAGCGGATTCGCAATTCTAGCACGGCTCTCTCGACTCCACCTTCAATCCGACCGGAGCGATTCCGGGCGTCTTCACCGACCACGATGCGGCCGGCGGCGATAGCGGCGACCTCAGTAGCTCCGTCGTCGTGGATGGCCTGGGAAACCTCGTCGTGACCGGAACCAGCATCAACTTCTTGGGCACGACGATCGTGACGACGCGGATGGTGCTCTGGCGGATCACGCCTTAGCGGCGGACTGGCCTCTACTCGCCGTCGTGTTCAGGCGCAACTTCGCCGGCCAGGATGCTCGCGATGGCCGCTTCCAGCGACCGCCAGATCTCGTGCTCTTCGGGTTGCGCACTGACGCGGATGCTCACGCTCGAACGTTCGTCGGTCTCGGCGACGGTATCGACCAGGACGCGTAGTGCGATCGGCTCGAGGGTTGCGAAGGCGTCGATGAGGTACATCTGTGCTTCGAAGTGGTGGGGCTCTCTCTCATCTACTTCGACGGAGACCGAGTCGCCGATCGTGTCGATGAGGTCACCGCGCGCAAAGGCGGTCATCAGCCCGCTGTAGTAGAGCTCGAGCAGCTCGTCGACTCGCGCAGCGTCCGGGGCCGGCTCGTCGATCGACATCACGAAGGCGTACGACCAAAAGTCCTCGGACGTCGCGTCGCGCCACCCGGGCGCGAAGAGCAGGGACTCGGATCCACTCGGTAGCTCCGGCGCAAAGCCCGGCGGAAGTGCGAAGGTCTCGGATGGCCACCCCTCGAGAGAGATGGGCGCCGGCTCCGGAATGACTGCTGGCTGTTCAACAATCTCGGGTTGTGCGGCGCAACTGACGACGAGGAGTAGCGGAGCGAGACGGAGGGCGAGTTTGCTCATGGTCAGTAGCGAGGGTTGGGGAGGCGACTTTTCGGAGAGGGCAAGTGCGGAGTCCGGACCGGAAGGATCTTGGCGAGAAGACAGTGCGTACCGACTTGTACCCGCATCTGGATTCGGAGTCGTGCACCCGGCGGTACTTTCGCGGTGAACCGACACCGAAGCCATCTCGCGAATGAGGTTGACTGCCAGTAGGCAAATCATGCGAGGATCGGGCGAAGGGCATGAAGCTGCTACCCCACTCCCCTCAGTACTCCGATCTCTCGATCTTCCGCATCCTCTGTGGCGGAGTGTGTGCGGCGATCCTCGGCCCGCTGCTCTCGGGCGGTTCGTCGATACTGATCCTGGTCTTCGCGCTCGCGGCCATCTGGCTAGTCGGGCTCCTCTTTCGCCTGATCGACATGAGACGGTACGGCATGTCTCTGGATCGCACGGTGATCATGAACCGTGGATCGTGGATGCTGGACATCTCTCTCCGCGGGTACTTTCGCGGGCGCTCCAAGGAGCCGATCGTCTCGTAGAGCGATCGACGCCTGATCGGAAGCACGGGCGAGCAAGAAGGCTCTGGAGACGCGCTTCTCGAACCGCGATTGCTGCGGGTTCGCCGACGGACAGTTGAGGAAGATCGTACTTGGCGAAGTTGCTCACGCTCGAATCAGACCGAGCTTCGAGAAGCAAGCGCGCAGTGCCAAGGGGCACTTGTCAGACAGTGCGGAATCGCAACTTCGGAGTCCGTAGCTCGTCACAGGCGCTGTTCTTGAAGGGCGAGTTCCTCGAGTCGCCATTGTGCAAGTTCGATGTCGACCGCACGGCAATGCCTGCTCACACATTCGGATTCGAAGGATCGCGCCAAAGCTCGAACTTATACCGCTTGGAATCTGAGTGAAGTAGGTAACTGCGCAACTCTCAACTCATAGGGCGAACTCATGCGTGCGGTGTTCCTTTATGCATGCGGTATTCAATTCCGCATATCCATCAATCTGACGACGACGAAAGATTCCCATGACCCGCTACTCAAAGCTAAGAGGCATGCACGCAGCCTCCATTCTACTCGTACTCTCGACGACCGCAGGGCTCGCGTCGGGATCGGACGGCTCCTCGCGCCAGGAAGTGCCGAGTTCGGAGAGCTTGGCCTGCAACAACCTGGAGAACGGCAGCTTCGACAACCGACTCACTGGTTGGACCTTGGACTCGCATAGCGGCGGGTTTGGTGCCGTCTCCTTCAGTGCCGACGCGATGATCTGTGACCTGACTTCGGTGGGCCGCGACCAAAAGTCGCTGTGCATGAACGTCTCGACGCGACTCGACGACGTAGGCGCATCGTCATCAGGGAATGTGGCGCAAGCCGCGGTGACTCTGAGTAGAAGGATGCGCATTACCAATCAGTTCCTGAAGTTCGATATGGGGGCGTCCTACGGGGGGGCGATTTTCGGGCTTCCTAGCGGTCGAATCACGGGACGCGTAGTCGTGACCGGCGCCACAGGCAGGTTCCTGGTCACGACCTTGATCGATGATCAGATCGCTGGAAGCACGAATGGAGATTCCGGGACCGGTGAGGATGCGGTCGCGCCCGAAGGCCCGATGAGAGTAGATCTCCTGTCCGGAGGTTTCGAAATCGGGCAAGAGGTCCTGGTCGAGATTGTCTGGAGTCTGACGATGGCGTCGGTTGACCCGGGCAAGGGCGGTGCATTCGGTGGAACATTGATGGTCGACAACTTCCGCCTCTGCGATTCTCCGGCACTCAGTAGCCTGAAGAGCATTCGACGCGCCAGCTACATCGTCGAGTCGCGGGCGGACATCGACACTTACTCCCTTGCTCTACTTCCGCCTCTGGACCAGATGTGGATCGCCCTCGAGCGAATCTCCGCCGCAGAGCAGGCTCGCGCATTGCTGCTCGCAACAGCGCCCGACTTCGGCGAGGTCAACCAGTAGAGAGCGATGGTTCTTCGATGACTGGTGGCCTCGACGCCGCCAGTCATCGACTCACTCAGCCGGGCGAATCGACTGCTGGATGTCGCTCTGGCCTCGCTCCAGCTCGCGCTCGTCCTAGAAGGCGGAGTCGACGATGGTCAGGGCCGAGGGTCCCGACATGTTGATGCCGCTGCCGTCGATCAGCAGGGCTTGCAGGTAGATGGAGACCGCGTCCAGGCCGTTGATGGGTTGGGCGGTGAACGGAACGATCTTCTCTCCGCTCTCTGGCAGAAGCCCGAGCCTGATGAAGCCGAAGCTTGGAGCCGGCATGAACACGGCGTTGAGACCGAGGTTGGGAGCGAACGCGAGGTCGAAGGAGTAGAAGAGGTAGGCGAGTTCTCCGGCATCGCCGCCGACTTTCGCTTGTCCCGAACCGAAGACGCGGACGACCGGGCTAATCTCGAGGTGCTTTGCGGATCCTTGCAGGACTTGGTGGACACTGGCGCCCACCGGGTTCACGTCCTCGCCATTGTCGCCCGAGATCGGATAGGACCCGCCCAGTCCTGCAACGTAGTTGTTGTTCAACGTCCAGGCTTCGCCGGGAGTTTGGAAGCTTCCGAAAGCGATTGCGTCGCCTCCATCTCCGCCTTCTCCGCAAAAGAGTCCGCACTCACCGAGGCCGCCATTGCCTCCGGTAAGGTCGCAGCCGGAGAAGAATCCAAAATCGCTGAAGGAGGCTCCGAAGCCACCGGGAGCACCGCTGAGGGGAGCGATGTCGTTGATCGAACCGCCGTAGCCAGCCACTGCGATGCAGTCGAAGAGAGCGTGGTCGCCGGATCCCAAGCTGAATCCAGAACCTCCGATTCCGACTTGGGAGAACGTAGCGTTGGCTCCTGATCCGCCGATCGCCGTGCAGCGATTCCAGACCGATGATTGGACGTTGGACAGACGCGCTCCTGTCCGTCCGTTGACCTTGCTCGTGTCCGGGCCTGCAAGGCCTGAAGGAGAGACGAAGGTGCAGTTCTCGACGAACAACTCCCCGGAGCAGTCCTCCGCGACGAAAGCGATGTCGAAGTTCTCGCTGTTCTTCGAGCTCACACGGAAGCCATTCAAGACGAACACTTCACCGGCCGGAATGTCTCGCACTTCCACTCCGCCGACGATCAAGGGAACGGGTGCTCCATCGGCCAGGATGCTCAAGCCCTTATTCGCAACGATGACCCGACTGTAGCTGCCGGGCTGGACCAGGATCACGTCTCCCGAAGCAGCCGCGTCAACAGCCGTCTGCACGGCCTGCACTCCGTCGGTGTTCCTCACGACGTGAACATCGGCGATGGCCAGCGGAGCGAGAACGATCAGACCGAACAAGGTAGCTGCGGTTGCACGCATGATTCTCTCCTCGAAGCTTCTGAAGTGCGAAGTGCCTGGACCCAGGTTATGCGCCGATCTGTTGGAGCGGGGAACTCGTCTTCCGATTCTGAACGCACGATGCGAACAGCGCTGGGGGAGCGCGCTAGAACTTCGGTGGGGGCGGCGAACGGTGCTAGGATCCTCCCTGAGTGAACCCGAGAACTACGAACAGCGCATGTTGCTTTGGGGGCGTCGGCGAGGGACAGGGCCGCCGGAATGAATGACGAGCACGGTACAAGGCACTGAAAGCGAAGCGGCTCTACTCCCAGGACTGCGCTCGCCCGCTCGAACAGCTCTCAGGACCTTGGGCGCTCTCGGGTTCGCAACGCTCGCGGGAGGCTCGTTGCTGGTTTGGTCGGCGCGCTGGTTCTGGTTGGGAGAGGTGGCCACGAGCTTCACCTGGTACCTGGGTTGGGCGGGTCTACTCGGAGCGCTGGCACTCTGGTTCGTCGAGCGGCGCCGGTTAGCGATCGCGTCCGCCTTGATTGCGGCCCTGCACCTCTGGCCCGAACTGTCTCTGTGGCTACCGAGCGCGCGCAGCGGCGCGACCGACGCCCAGGGACAAGAGCTGACGATCGCCTCCTGCAACCTGCTCTGGGGGAATCCCGATTCCGCGCTCATCCACAAGTGGCTCGAGGAACACGATCCCGACATCGTCGCGTTCCAGGAGGTGTCCGTGAAGTCGAGGGTGATTCTCGAGGGGCTCTCGAAGAGCTACCCGTTCTCAGTCGTGTCCCCGGATAAAGAATGGCACAGGAAGACGTGGGGGACAGCGTTCCTCTCACGCGTGCCCTTGACGAGCTCGCGTCTGCTCCCCGCGCTCGAGAGCAACGCGCGCTCGCCACTGGAGGTCACGGTCTCTCTTGGCGGGAAGGATCTGGTGCTGCGCAACATCCACCCGACGCGACCGGGGAAGGAGTGGCGCAATCTCAAGCGGAATGCCGTGTTGAAGGGCATCGCCAAACTTGACTGGCAAGGTCAGTGCATCTTGCTCGGTGACCTCAACGTCACCAGCACTTCGCCTACCTTCACCGAGCTCCTCGAAGTTTCGGGCTTGCGCGATTCGCGCCTGGGCTTCGGGAGGCAACCTTCGTTCACTCCGAGCGAGCTTGGAGGCGTGTTCAGCGTGGCCATCGATCATGTGTTGGTGAGCGACTCGCTCCACGTAACGGACCGTCGCACGGTCTCCATTCCGGGCAGCGACCACCGCGGCGTGGTCGTTCGAATCAAAGCCAACTGACAGCTGTCGAACTCGTGCTCTCGTTTCACGAACGGCTGTTCTACTTCTCGGTGCTCAGGGTGGAGACAAGCTCTTCGAGTTCTGCCTCGGAGTATCTCCCTCCGACGATGCTTCTACCATCGAGGGGGCCATCGAAGATCGGAGACCACTGAACAACTCCGTCGATCATCATGAGGATTTGCCGTCCGGCACGCGTAGCGGTCCACTCCCGAATCGCTTCTCGATCCGACTCGGAAACGTCGAATCCTACGGCGGGGTAGCCGAGGCTATCGATGGTCTTCCAGGTCTGCGCAAGTTGTAAGTACCGTATCGGGCCCAGTCGGAGCTTGCCGTCGTTGTGCTGGCAACTGGTTATCTCGAGATTGATGCACCGGCACTCGACCACCTCCGTGGCAGTGCTTGCATAGATCGCATCCGTTGGTTCGAGAACGAGACGAAGTGCGATCGTCGATCCTGGATGGTCATGCTCCTCATCGGATACCTGACATGACCCAAGAGCCAGAAGCGCGAGGAAGAGAGCGGCTAAAAGAAGATATCGTCTGAGCTGTACTCCTAACGAAGACATTGGCCACCTTGCATTTGTAGTGCTGCCCTCTGCTCGCCTGTCTCCAGCCCCAGTCACGACAATGTCTGGCAGTGCTAAGCGCAGGCGATAGCGGACAATGAAGTAGAGCACATTCACTCATGAATGGGTCTTATGAGCGTGCACTATTCCTGCGGTTGAGGATGTCGGATTATGGAGATAATCGGACAAGGAACTGACCAGCGACTTTCAACGACACTCGCCGATTCCGAGAAGAACCTAATGACGGGTCAATCCGAGACACTGAGAGCATTCGTCGCGCTTGCGTTCGCGCAAGAAGCGCAGAGTGCGTTGGTTCTTGCCAGTACGGATCTGCAGCGCGCGTCCTGGGCAGAGTTCGTGCGCTGGAGTCCCCCGGAGAACCTGCATCTCACGCTGCACTTTCTGGGAGACATTCCGCTCACTGGCGTGGCTCCGCTCATGGAGGCGTTGGACACGGGCATGCGCGACGTCGCGGCGTTCGACTGCGCACTCGATGGCCTTGCGCTCTTCCCCGATGCTGCCCGTCCGCGTGCGATCGTGGGGCGGGTGACCGAGGAGCCATTGATCGCCAGTCTCGCCGGGGCTGTCGGCGAAGCGGTCGCCGGGTTGGGCCACGAACGGGAGGCTCGGCGCTTCCGCCCGCACATCACGCTCGGCCGCTTGCGGCGGGGAGCGCTTCGCGAGTTGAGTCTGACCGCGGAGCTGGAGCGCGCCTCCGTCCCGGTCGACGAGGTCGTGCTCTACAGGAGCACACTGGCGAGCAGCGGGTCTAGCTACGAGGTGCTGGGAAGAGTGCCGCTCGGCCCTGTCCGCGAGGCCTGAGCACGCACGCTTCTCGGAGGGCTCGCGCGCTCTGCAGACTCCACCTACGCCTTCGGACACCGCCTCCAGTGCGTACATCGGCCCCGGTTCGATTTCGTGACGAGAGGGGTAGCCTAGGGTCAGGGCCGGACTCTCGACCGACTTCGTGACTCGTCGGTGGAACGCATGGACGAGGTTGCTCGGGTTGTCGAACCGGTCCGCCATTGAGCGCAGACCGACATCGTTCACATCCAAACGAGAGCGAAATGATGAATCAGAAACATGAGAAGCGCGTCCTGATCATGGGCGCGGGCGGACGAGACTTTCACACCTTCCTGACCTACCTCCGTGACGATGCCGACCTTCGGGTCGTCGGCTTTACCGCCACGCAAATCCCATTCATCGCAGACCGGCGCTTCCCCGCAGCGCTGTCCGGGCCACGCTATCCCGAAGGCCTGCCGATCTTCGAAGAGGAGGATCTCTTGTCCGTGATCGAGAGCGAGAAGGTCGACGAGGTGATCTTCGCCTACTCGGATGTCTCGCTGGATTACCTCGAGGAGAAACGCGCTCTCGTCGAGCAGACGGGCGCGAGCTTCACGACCTTCGGCGTTGATCGAACCATGGTCGAGTCGACCAAGCCGGTCATCGCGGTCACGGCGGTTCGCACCGGTTGTGGCAAGAGCGCGGTCTCGCGCGCCGTGGTGAGTAGCCTGAAAGAGATGGGGCTGCGCGCTGCCGCCATCCGCCACCCGATGCCCTACGGCAATCTCGAGAAGCAAGCCGTGCAGCGCTTCGAGACCTTCGAAGACCTCGTCACCGCCGAGTGTACGATCGAGGAGCGCGAGGAGTACGAGCCGCACATCATGGCCGGCTCGATCGTCTTCGCGGGCGTCGACTACGAGGCCATTCTCCGTCGGGCCGAAGAGGAGGTCGACGTCGTCGTCTGGGACGGCGGCAACAACGACACCCCGTTCTACAAGCCCGACCTGTGGCTCGTCATTGCGGACCCGCTCCGCCCCGGAGACGAGCTCACCTACTTCCCAGGTCGAGAGAACTTCGAGCGCGCGGATGTGATCGTCGTCAACAAGGTCGAGAGCTCGACGCCCGTCGGTCTGGAGACCGTTCGGAAGAACGCCAAGCAGGTCAATCCGAACGCGCGCGTCCTCGAGTCGAAGATGCCGGTGATCCTCTCTGCCGATGAAGCGGCGATCGTCAAAGGCGCTCGGGTCCTCGTCGTCGAGGACGGCCCGACCGTCACCCACGGGGGCATGCAGACCGGAGCAGGCACGATCGCGGCACAGCTCTACGGTGCGGCCGAGATCGTCGATCCCCGGCCTTACCTGAAGGGACTCCTCGCCGAGACCTTCGAAAAGTACCCCAGCATCGGAAAGCTCTTGCCCGCCATGGGCTACAGCGACCAGCAGATTGCGGATCTCGAAGCGACCATCCATGCGTCGGACGTCGACGTCGTGATCGTCGGCACCCCGATCAACCTCGGGCGCCTCATCAATATCGACAAGCCACACGTCTGGGCGCGCTACGACGTCGAGTTCGCGGGCATGCACGACCTGAGCGAGGTGATCGAGGATGCCTTTCGAGTGAAGAGCACGATCCCCGGCTGAGCTCCACGAACCGGCCGTGCCCGGCGGCAACGCTGCGTACGGAAACCAGCGCCCGTTCCGCTTCTTTCCGAATTGGAGCGGGCGAGGGGGCTCGAACCCTCGACATTCAACTTTGGACGCAGGACCTCTAGCCAGGGAATCGAGAGAATGAGTGGAGATTGGGTACCAAACCACGCGGAGGACCAGGCGCTCTGCGCCCCTATCCCACTTCGTGGTGGTGGGCAGGAGGGGAGGACGCTCCTGTCAGAAAACGACGACGGGCCGACAACGGGCCGACAAGGGGGCGGCTCTGATGCGGGTGTGGTTCGGGTTCTCTTGATCGGTTGGCGCACGGGCCGGCGTGGCCTTCGAGGTGCCGCGAGAGTCCTGGATCTCGCCAGCGTTGCGCTGTGCGAATCGAGCAACCGGAGTTCAAGAGGCGATGGGCAAGACTCCAGTCGCACCGGTTTCATGGCATCCGAACTCGACTTGCGTGTTCAACGAGCTTTGCTAGAACGGATGTCGACGTCGACTCGAGCCCGGTGCATTGAATTTTTGGGACTCACAACCCACAGCGTCAAATCATTCGATCTTTCGGATGCGACGCACACCCCGCCTTGGCGAGTCGGCGCATCCCAGCTGCACGCGTCATTCCTACCGAGGGGATAGCCGTGTTCCCTCTAATTGTTTCCCCTTGAGAGTGCCGGAGAGAATTGAAATGAGAAGAACGATCTGGACAGCGCTAGTCCTCACGCTCGCCTCTTTTGCGCTGGCCGCGGTCTCGCCGGGCGGCGTGAAACTAGGATCGGTCTACGGCGGAAAGCTGGATTATGAAGAAGGCGCCCAAGGGAGGGATTGGACCGTGGCGCCTGAAGATGTTTGGAACCTCGAGTCCTTCTCGTACAAGCTCAAAGGCAAGCTCGAACTCGAGCTCGGTGCTTCGGTCGTCGTCTTCGGAAAGCACGAAGATGACAAGGGTCGCAAGAGCGTTGTGTGGGCTGCGGTCATTCCGCGGGAAGACGCGGAGCATGGAAGAATCGTTTCCTCGAACGCGGGGCATGGCAATCACGTCCAGAATATTTTCCTGCGCTTTCATCCTGGCCTCGTCGCGAAGCTGTTTCCCGCGAAAACGGTGCTGGGGCAGGGCGACCCACTCATGGCCGTCTGGGGTAAGCGTATTTACGCTCATAAAATCAACAGCCACTGGCAATCGGAGAACATGCCCGTCGTGCCCTGGAAGCAGTCGCTGGTATTCGACATCGAAACCGTAGAGGGCGTACGACGCTGTTACATGCTCGACACGAAGAAGAAGACCGCGGAGTACGTGGGCGGCTTTGCAAATCGAACGATTCCCGATCCGCCCAGCTCGTCGGTGGACTCGAACCGCGCTTTCGAACTCTTCGACGGAGCGTGGAGCGCCTTCGATTCCGAGTACGCCATGTTTGGCGTCAAACCGAACGTCGATTGGAATGCGCTGCGCGAGCTCTACCGTCCCATTGCCGCCAGCGCGAGAACCAACTACGAAGTAGGCGGAGTGATCGGAATGCTGCTCGCCCACCTGGAGGACTTGCATATTTCCGTGACGGCCGGAGGCGAGTGGCTGCAAGTGTACAACCGCATGCGTCCCCACAACTCGAACTGGAATGAGGTCAAGTCACAGGTCGAGGATCTGAAGGACAGTGGCCTCGGAATCGCATGGGGGCAGGCGCCCAGTAATATCGGCTACATCAACATTTGGAACTTGAGCAGCGGCGGTCTGTCCGACGCTTTCGACGATGCCCTCGAGGGACTGGGGCGCACTCGCGGGCTGATTCTCGATCTGCGTTTCAACGGTGGTGGCGACGAGGCTTTGGGGCGCCGGATCGCGGGCCGATTCGCGGACAAGGAGTTCGTCTACAGCATCAGTCGCTACCGAGAAGGCGGAGGGCATGACGAGCTAGGCCCCGAATTGCCGCGCAAGCTGGAGCCGCGCGGTCCCTGGCGCTACGAAGCCCCGGTGGTTGTTTTGATCGGGCAGCGAACGATGAGCTCTGCAGAATCTCTGGCTCTGATGCTCGCGGGTTGTCCAGAGGTCACGACGATGGGGGATCGAACGGCAGGATCGAGCGGCAATCCGCGGAGCCTCGAACTGGGTGAGGAAATCGTGATCAGGCTACCGCGCTGGCTCGACCTCGATCCCGATGGCAATCCGATCGACGCAGTCGGCGTGGCACCGATGAAGCCCGTCGAGGCGAGCTCGAAGAAGGGCGGAGATCCTGTTTTCTCGGCCGCCCTCGCTCTAGCGAAGAAGACCAAGAGCAAGTTGCCTGGGAAGCGCTAAGAGGCCCCGTGGCAAGAGTCATTCACCCCATGAACGGCGTCCTTCTGGCGAGGTCGGTGCCCGAGAGGCTCGCTGAATCTTTTGCCCGCTGAAGTCATCGCTGCGACTGCGTTCCGTTGCGCCAACCCGACCGAGAATCTGCTGCCCATGGGGCGAAGCAGGTTCACGACGGATTGCGAACAGCGAACTCTGCTCTCGGCTCGAAATCGGTGATCCTCCCGAGTAGGTTGCGCACCAAGCGCGACAACGGCTTGCCCGGAGGCTTTGCGTAGGCCGTAGAGAGGTCAGCCGCTTTTCCGCGCTTCGACGTGGAGTGCGTCTCATTGGCCATCCGGTTTGACTGCCGCGTTTGTAGGCCTTCCTGAGCCGCACTGCCTATGTTGGAGAAGGTACCGGACCGAGCATTTGCTCTCTCCATCCAGGTCCGATGTGCCATGAACGGGAGGGGACGGAGTACCTGGCGTGAAATACAGACGGAAAGGTCGTCATCTGACTTGGCGCAAGTCCTTCACAGTGGGGACTGTTGGACCGCCAGGATTCGAGCTGCCGAAGTAGAATGCGGCGCGAGCCGTCGAACAAGGTCACAAGGGAGTCTCGAAGGAATGATGAGTCAGCAACCGTCCATGACAGTCAGCGCTTCCGAAGGGAGCCGAATGACATGCCAACCCCTAACCTGGCCGAGATCAATCGTACCCAAACACCTGAACTTCATGCAGAGCTGAAGCTCTTCCTGCCCGTTCGCATCAACCTGAAGTTACGCAGAATCGCAGACGAGCTGTTCCAAGGCACTTTGGAAGCGCTCGACTTTCTCGAGAACCGAACTACGACATGAGCAAATTGAAACTGGGAGTCATCGGCACCTCGAAGAAGGCGGATGAACGGCTTGTTCCGATCCATACCGATCATCTATGTCGTCTCACGGAGCCGATTCGTCGCCAGTTGATCTTCGAGGAAGGCTACGGAGAGCGGTTCGGGCTCACGGATTCGGAGCTCGCCGCTCAGACGGGTGGGCTCGCTTCCCGCGAGGAGCTGCTGGAAGTCCTGGGTACGGTCGTCGTGCCAAAGCCTGTGCTCGCGGACCTGGAACAACTCAGGGAAGGCGGGGTCTTGTGGGGCTGGCCGCACTGCGCGCAGCAACCATCGATTACCCAAGTGGCCATTGACCGCAAGCAGACGCTGATCGCCTTCGAGGACATGTACGTCTGGGGACCCAAGCGCGAGCAGGGCCGGCATACCTTCTACAAGAACAACGAGATGGCCGGCTACTGCGCGGTGCTGCATGCCATGCAACTGAAAGGTATCAACGGGCACTACGGCAATCGTCGGAAGACCATCATCTTCAGCTTCGGAGCGGTCAGTCGCGGCGCTATCTACGCTCTGAAAGCACTCGGAATCCGAGACATTCTGATCTGCGTTCAGCGCCCCGATCACATGGTGAGAGAAGAGGTTCTCTCGTGTAACTACTCCCGCGTTCGGCCCGGGGGTGAGGGCGAGGCACGCATGATGGTGGTGGATCATGACGGTCATGCTCAACCGTTGACCGACCTGATCAAGCAGGCCGACATCATCATCAACGGGACCTTTCAAGACCCGGATGATCCCACGTACTTCGTGACGAGCGAAGAAGAAGACTGCCTCAAGCCGGGCGCGCTCATCATCGATGTGAGCTGCGACGAGGGCATGGGCTTCGTCTTCGCCAAACCGACGACCTTCAAGGAGCCGATGTTCAGAGTCGGAAAGGTCGACTACTACGCGGTCGATCACACGCCGAGCTATCTCTGGGAGAGTGCTTCACGATCCATCTCCGGCGCGCTCCTCACTCACCTTCCCAGCGTCGTGGAAGGGCGCGATGCCTGGAAGAAGAACGAGACGATTTGGGAGGCCATCAATATCGATGGCGGAGTGATTCAGAAATCCAGCATCCTGTCGTTCCAGAACCGTGACTCGCGGTATCCGCACGCCCGCTTGGCTGGGCAGGGCTAGCGCGTGCTCGAAAAGCTGGAGAAAAAAGCGACGCGGTAGTTTCTACCGGGATAGGCGTTAAGTGGTATTTTGGGCCCGCTCGTCCGCTGACAAGCCTTCTCGAGCCTTCTACCCCCTTTGCTGTCCGACACTATGAGATCCACACTATCCGCTCTCTTCGCTCTCAGTTCGCTGGCTGTCGTCCACGACGCGCAAACTCCTGCAAGCACCAAAGTCATTGTTCCCTGCACTCAGCCGGCACCCGCGGGTAGTCTCGTCGCCGAGCCGACTCTGCCGATTACCTACACGGACCCAGACAATGTGGTCGTGATGGAAATGGAGTCCCAGGAACCCATCGGCAGTTGGGTCGAGGAAGACATTCTTAGTGGGTTTGGTGGCGAATCCTACTTTCGTTGGAATGGTCCCGATCTATTCAACACGCCCAACGTGGACACGCTGACTTTCCGCTTCGAGATCAACAAGGCAGACGACTACTTGATTCGCTTGCACGTGCGCCACGACGCCCCCGACCCGAGTGCGGAGAATGATTGCTGGGCGCGTCTGAATGGGGGAACCTGGGAGAAGCTCTACCACAACACGGGTCCCAGTGGCGTCGGTGTCTGGACCTTCAATGCTCGCTACGAGAGCACCAACGACTTTCCGAAACATCCGCTCAACCGCGGCACGCACACGTGGGAGATCTCCGGTCGATCGAAGAACTTCAAGATCGACCGCATCCACGTCCTGCCTCTCAGTGTCTGGACCGCGCAACTGAGCGACCCCGAGTCGGACGTCGCACGCGCTCGTCCCATCATCGGCACCCAGATGGCGGTGGAGATCGACGACCCCACCGGTAGCGCAGGCATGGTGCCCGCCTTCACGAGGACGGCTTGGTACGTGGGTGCGATCGGTCCCGACTATCCGTGCGGGATGAGCAGCCCCTTCGGCGAGCTTCTGATCACAGGCGCTGGCGGTAGCTTCCGCATTGGCGGCTTCAAGCCGTGGATGGGACCCGGCCAACCGAACGTGCATCGAGCCAACATCCCCGACGACATCGACTTGGTGGGCCTGACCATCATCTCCCAATCCGTGCTGATTCAGCCCGACAAGGTAGTCTTTGGCGAAGGCCTGGAGATGACCATCGGCGATATGTAGCGCGATGTTGATCGAGTCGCGTTGAAGCTCAAGAGCAAGGGGAGCGTGAGCACGCCCCCTTGCTGCGTTCCGCTTGCGCGGCGGGGACGAGAGAGTGCACGTTCAGTCCATGTTCGTGTCGGTAGTTCCAGTCTGCCACTCTTCGACTGTTCGCTCGGCAAGAGCGCGAGGGCTCGAGCGAACGAAGCGGCGCTGGATTAAGCTCGAGGGAAAGGTGCTCGACGGCACCGGGTCGTCGTGCATCTGAAGTCTCTCGGCTCGAAACTAGTAGTCCGCGCCGAAAGTACCGCCGCTCCAGTCCCACGCGCCGGTCGCATAGCGAGTGGCGCCGCCACTGACCACGGAACGAGTTCCGCTGACGGCGCAGGTATGGCCACCGGTGACACTTGCGTCAGTCCCGTTTGCCAGGTTTGGAAGCCCAGCCGTCACCGAAGCGCGCGACACCGGGGCGCGATTCAATTGTTTGCCGCTCACGCTCGCGTAATCGCCGCTAGCAGGCTTGACTTAACCGCCACTGATGCTGGCACCGCCTCCGTTGACGGTGTTCGTATTATCGCCGTTAATGGGAGCGTGGTCAGTGGAGGCGATGTTCCGCCAGCCTCCTGAGACGGTGGAGAGTCACCTCCTCATGAATTGGACGGAAGCCATCCGAATCTGCTCACTCGAAACCTTTCGCAATGCCATGGATATCCTCAAGAGCCTGATTCCATTTCTCCTTGCTTCATCCTGCGCGACGCCCGCTCGTGACGAAGACTCGCCACGAATGGAAACTCACGAGAGCGAATGGATTCAGCTCTTCAACGGTAAGGACTTGGATGGTTGGCGCGTGAAGGTCTCCGGTTATGACCTCGATGACAACTCCTTGGGAATCTTCTCGGTCGCTGACGGGGTGATTCGGATCGGCTACGAGAACTTGGAATCGTTCGACGGCGAGTTCGGCCACCTGATCTTCGATCAACCGTTCGAGTCCTACCGACTGCGCGTCGAGTACCGGTTCTTGGGCGAACAGTGTCCTGGCGGGCCAGCATGGGCATGGCGCAACAGCGGAGTCATGCTGCACGGGCAAGCTCCCGAATCCATTACGAAGGAGCAGAGCTTTCCGGTCTCCATCGAAGCGCAAATGCTCGGAGGTCCGAAAGACGAGAGCGGTGGGACTCGTTCTACGGCGAACCTGTGTACGCCCGGGACCCACGTTGAGCTCGATGGCAAGCTGCTCACCCAGCACTGCGTGGACTCCAAGTCGCTGACGTACTTCGGAGACGACTGGGTGACGATCGAACTCGAAGTTCACGGCGGTGAGCGGATCCTCCACTGGATGGACGGCGAGGTCGTGCTGGCTTATGAAGCTCCTCAGCTCGACCCCGGCGACGCGGATGCGAAGCGCTTGATCGATGCGGGCGCCGAGCTACTCCTCTCTAGTGGCTACGTCTCGTTGCAAGCCGAGAGTCACCCCATGGAGATTCGCAAGGTTGAGTATCTGCCCATCCGCTTCTGAAGCGCGCCGAACCGCCAGAAGCTTCGAGTGCGCTGCCGTGCTCGGCTGGGCTTCCGGCACCGCGCAAGAGAAACACGACTCCGAAAACGAGCGCTGAACTACTCTGTCTGCTGAGCCAAGAACCCGACAAGGGAGGCGAAGTCCTTCAGGTCGAGGTTGTTGCCGAGGCCTTCCGGCATCATCGAGTTCTCGAGATCTTGTCGCTCCTGGATGTCCTCTTGTGCTATTCGCTGACTGTTGCCTGCAATATCTCGCAAGGTGATCTCGGTCGAAGATTCATCGGAGATGAAGCCAACGTGCATGCTGCCGTCATTCTTGGTGACCATGACCGAAGCAAAACCTTGGCTGATGGACGCGTTGGGTCGAAGAATCGATTCGGCGATTTGCTCGGGGCTCATGATCGATCCGACTTGCCCCATGTACGGTCCCTTGGGTTTCTCGTTTGCAGTCAGGGTGTGGCAAGCGACGCATCCCTGAGTGCTGAAGAGTTGCTCACCGCGAGCTAAATCGGGAGTCAGTTCGGCGAGCGCAAGCATGACCTCTTCGATCGACGACGCTGCCACCTCGCCCGTACCACTTGCAATCGCCTCCAGGTCGATGTCGAGCGCCTCATCTTCGTCAGAGCGTGAAGGCAGTTCTATCGATGCAACATCAAGTCGGTGCTTTGCCGACAGAGTGCCGAGTTCGGCCCGTAACGCGGGATCTGCGTTGTTCCACAGTTCTGTCAGGCTGGCTTCTATCGCGACGCTTCCGCTCCACTTCACCGGCTTGTAGTAAGGCCCGTGAGTGTCGGGTCGGGTGTTCCACCACCAAGAACCGTCGTACTCCGCTTCCACGAAGTACAGGCGCGCAAGGGTTTCGAGCAGGGCGGTTCTTCTCGCACCGTTGGCCGCGGAAAGAGCTGCAGTGAGCTCCGCGACGACGCGATCGCTGTGCATGTAGCGCATTGCCCACAGCGCAAGAGTCGGCGTCTCCGCTGAGTCAGTCGCGGCGAAGCTGGCCAGCGTGTCCGCGGAGGCGTCGAGTGCGACGAGCGAGCGGACGGCCAGATGGGCCAAGAGGATGTCGGCATTGGGCGTAGCGTGGGGACCTTCTTCATTGCCGACGGGCGCGACGAAGGATGCAGGAGCTGGAGTGCGCAGCAAGGACATCACGCCCGGTTTGGAGTAGCGCGTCCGGCCAAGCGCGATCGTCGCTGCGGCGCGGACTCGGCTGGACTCGTCTTTCAGACCGCTCAGAAAGGGCTCCACCGGAACCTCCTCCTGGAATGGCCGACGATCGCCAAGGGCACGCAAGGCGAACTCGCGCACCGAACTTTGCTGTGTGAGTTCAACCAGCTCGGGCACGGCCTCGATTCCAGCGATTTGTGCATAGGTGAAGATGCCTGCGACGCGAACATAGAGTGCTGCCTCAGTATCCTTCGCGA
>Ga0316209_1000853_pt1 | contig 41254 bp, 46 predicted proteins | sample 6monopyrite_MG_FD_204945 | JGI IMG/M metagenome (GOLD analysis project Ga0316209, IMG submission 204945) | Microbial mat bacterial communities from mineral coupon in-situ incubated in ocean water Damariscotta River, Maine, United States -... | ecosystem: Environmental > Aquatic > Marine >...
TCAGGGTTAACGGCAAAATAAGCAAGCAAATCGACTCGAATAGAGGACATTTTCAAAATATTTAATTGTGTGATTACAAAATTACTTGAATACAGCTGTCAGCGCTAATTGATCAGAGGTTCCTTAATTTACTCTGCTCAAGCTCCATGACTTTATGTTCTGCAACGCTTTTGGACTGCCAATAGCTCATGAAACTGATTCCGATGAGCGAAGTAAATATCAGTCCACTTAAGACAAGTGTTATTTTACCGCGCAAGCCTAATTTATAGCGGTTAACCATGGTGGTATCCTTTTATAGGGACTCATATGCATCATGTAAAGTGACTGCTTATCAGTAACAGAATGCAGATGCCAAAATTATGTAACTAATCGAATGCTGATGTAAGATGGTAAAATATTTCAATTTTTACACCATAACATGTAAATTTAAAAGGAGCTGCCTGTTATCATTGTTATTGGTTTTTATGACCTCGCTCATTCGTCAATTGCTAACGTTCTCCAGTTGCTATTGTTATAATGATTACGATGTATTCAATGCTGAGTTATTACGGAACGATAGGTTTTAATTAAATTACGCGAATTCAACTTTGATGTGCAACAGTTAGTGACGCCCGGGTGTTATTTGATACCTCGTGAGGTGTTCTAAAATTCAGTGATTTTCTCGGTCGGTGATTGAGTCTATCCATGGCATGCATCAAATTGCCTTCAGTCACTTCCGACAAACCCCGGTCTGTCGAGAAGTACTGGTGGATGAGACCATTGGTGTTTTCATTCACTCCATGTTCCCAAAAAGCATATGGCCGGACGCTTGTCGATCGAGACCTGATTGGAAGTCATGCCACGCCGACTGGGAGTGCCATAGCGCTTGCATCGTGCCTTCTGGCAACGCAGCGAGCGGAATGATCGCCGCTTGAGCACTTGTTCGCATAGGTACTGATAAATCCATTCATGACGGATGCTTATGCCTTGCTCGATGTTAAGCCAACCTGAAATCTGCTACGAGCGCCATTCCTGGCCAATCAGCGTTTCAATCTGCTGCCAGATTTGACGGTCAATGTAGGGCGTAGCCTTCTCGATACGCCGTCTCATGGCCCGTTCGTGAGCCTGCTTGGGACGATAGCCTTTTAGTCCGGAGTTCCGGCGAAGCGCCCGGTTGAGAGCCGATTTGTCGCGTGCCAGCATATTTGCAATCTCTGTTGGGCTAAATCCTCCTTTCTTCAAGATGTAAATTTGGTATCGTTCTAATTGGGTAAGCTGCGCCTAGCGTCTCAGGTGAGTTCCTCGTACTTTGGTCGGTGGGAAAAGCCACGATGCTACCGCATTGCCCATTTTTAACAGGTAGAGTTGCGTTTACAAGTTGAATTCACGCATTGATTAATGGTGAAAACGAATGTTAAAGTAAATCATGGCTGCAAATGGATAACGAGACGATTATTTCGGTTATTACACAGTTATGTGCATAATAAAGATCAGTGACCTGTTTTTGTAATAGTGATAGCGAAAACAGAATTATATTTTTCACTATAATGTAGAGAGAGCAATATGAATAAAGGTACAGTGAAATGGTTTAATGCAGATAAAGGTTTCGGTTTTATCACTCCGGAAGATGGTAGTAAAGATCTGTTTGTTCATCATTCAGAGATTCAAGCTGGGGGTGGGTACGCATCACTGAATGAAGGTCAGGCGGTTGAGTTTGAGGTGGGTCAAGGCGAGAAAGGCCCATGTGCAAACAAAGTTCAGGCTTTGTAATTGACAAGGACATAAAAAATTAAATGCTGAAAACCGTGAGTGACGACTTTGAAAAACAGGCCTCTATTCACGTTTTCAGCATGCCTTTGCGTGAAATGTTCGCTTAGCGCATATTATCTATTCCAGCTACCAGCGAAAGTTCTACAATTCTGATGGGCTAAAGCGTACTTTTGACTGTTAGCCGAAGCCTGTAACATCGCCACAAATCCCAATAATCTTATGAATATGGCAGGAAGCTGTAAATCAAATTATGTAACTGCTCATTTCCTCATTAGCAAAGATCAAACGCGTATCACGGGCATGGATGACCAGGTTCTCAGATGCTACGCCAAAGGAATGAGCACACGTGACATCGTGACGCCTTTCAAGAGATATCTGGTGCTGAAGTCTCAGCGGGACGCCTATCTAAGGTAACCAGCGTCGTCATGGAGCTGGTTGTTGAGTGGCAGAATCGTCCATTGGATACGGTCTACCCCATTGTTTATCTCGATTGCATCGTGCTCAATATTCGCCAGCATAAGCGGGTGATCAATAAATCGATCTATTTTGCGTTAGGCGTCAATTTGGAAGGCCATAAGGAGTTATTAGGCCTGTGGATAGCCGAAATAGCAGGGGCTAAGTTTTGGCTGCTGATGCATACAGAACTTAAGCATCGAGGTGTCGATCCATTCTTAGTTGTGTGTACCCAAAGGGCATAGCAATGTTGATGGCCTTAGCGGTTATCCAGAGGCAGTCAATGCCGCATTTTCTGCGGCTCGACTTCAGCGCTGCATCATACTCAAAGCACTTCGAGGGGCCGGCTCTCCACAGGGTACGCAACGCACTAAAGTATGTGCCCTGGAAAGACGACAAAGCGGTTACGACAAATTTGAAGCGGCTCTATCAATCCACCACCGAGCAGGAGGCCAGCCTTGAACTTGATCGGTTTGCAGAGAAGTGAGATCAGAAATATCCACAGATCAGCCAGTCGTGGCGGATTCACTGGCCCAACCTAATCACCTTATTTGATTTCCCGGTAGAGATTAGAAAAGTGATCTATACCACCACTCTGACTAGAGGGTCACGGCTTCCATTTCAGCGAGAACCTGATCTCGACGAGTGGCTTTGCGAAAACGTTCGAAGCCTTCATCGGTAAGGGGCTTTTGGTGCATTCCGTTATCCCCTGGGACGGGTGTATCGATAAATTGTATTATGAACTAAATAATTAATAAATCAGAGCTTCCCTAAAGTTTTTTACGGAATGTTCAAAGTCATAGAAGGAGGGGTTCACAACGGCCTGTAAAAAAGTGTGACGTTCAGACCAAGACTCACTTAATGCGTATTATTGCATTTCTTATAATTTTGTATTCATTTGAAGCATGGGAGCGGAGTTCCCTGCTGGTTGGCGTCTACCAATCGAAAAGGAACTGGTTGGCGAGCCATCGAGAAATGATTCACCATCAAAGGATGCCCATAAACATTCACGACTCGATAGTGATCTCAATAACGGTGGCAAGCTTGATCACGTTTATTTATTGAAGAGTACTCAGTATCGCGGAGAAGGGCTGTTCGTTAAGCTCTCTACGCCGACGGGTTACGCGTGGCAGCTGCTTGATCGGGTTGAGTGGGGTGCGGAGTATGTCGACACGCCGTTGATCATGCGCATTAATCTGGCAAAACCGCTTCGATGATGCCACCGCGATCTGGTATTGGGATGATGGCAAGCAAATCATTAAAAAAGTCTGGTTGGGGGGGGAGCATTCAATGCTCGTGGTCAATGACGCTGGATTAATCTGCGCGTATTTGGCGAGCCTATCAATCTCAATGACTTGTCAAAAGCGAACGTGCTTTACGCGCTGTTTTCTTACTGAGGTGTCAATAATTCCTGCCGCTATAAGGATAGGTCTGACGACATGCTGGCCAGGCTCGATGGCGATTTTATACCGATGATGATACCTTTTACACGGTGTATAGCGTTTTATTGATCAAGCGAGCCTTTGACTGAATAACGCAGCAGGAGTTTATCTGAATGGATGTGGGCACGGAAAAGAAATCGCAGTCGGCTGAATCGCGTCGTATTCGGCTCGATGAAGTGAGCGATCAACTGCTCGCCGATGGCCTGATTGATAAAGATCAGCATGAGGTGTTGATGCTCAAGGCGCGTTTTCGTGACACTGGTGAGCAGCATCCTTTTGCAATTATCGGCAGTCATGAGTTGATGACAGTCACTCGCCCTTCACAGGCATTGAGCCAGGACTTTCTTGCACAATGGATGGCGGATAAGTTGGCGATGCCCTATCGTCGTATCGACCCATTAAAGGTGGATGCGGGCGGTATCGCGACAGTGGTTTCTTATAGTTATGCCGAGCGCAATAAAATACTGCCGATTGAAGTGACCCGCGGTTATGTGGTGATTGTTACGGCGGAGCCCTATCTGACGGCGTGGATGAAGGAGCTTGAGCATATCCTGAATAAAGATGTGCGGCTTGAGCTGACCAGTCCCGCGGATATCGACCGTTATCGAGTCGAGTTTTATGCCATCTCAAGTTCTGTGGTGGGCGCGACTGACAATAAGCTGGGTGGGTTGCCCAGCGATATTAATAACCTTGAACAGATGCTTGAGATGGGCAAGGCGGGTAGTCTTGATGCCAATGACCAGCATGTGGTCAAGATTGTCGACTGGTTGTTGCAGTACGCCTTTGGTCAGCGCGCCAGTGATATTCATTTAGAGCCGCGCCGTGAGCAGGGCAATATCCGCTTTCGTATCGATGGGATGTTGCATCAGGTTTACCAACTGCCGACGCCGGTGATGGCGGCGGTGGTCAGCCGCATCAAGATTCTGGGACGGATGGATCTGGCGGAGAAGCGTCGTCCGCTGGATGGCCGACTCAAAACCAAAGCGCCCAATGGCAGCGAAGTGGAGCTGCGTTTGTCGACGATGCCGACGGCCTTTGGTGAGAAAATGGTGATGCGAATCTTTGATCCCGACATTCTGGTGAAGAATTTTGCTGATCTCGGTTTTGGCAACGCCGAGTCTACGCAGTGGCAGGCGATGATCGAAAAGCCACACGGCATCATTCTTGTGACCGGGCCGACCGGTTCGGGTAAAACGACGACGCTTTATTCCACGTTGAAACATCTGGCAAAACCGGAACTGAATATATGTACCATTGAAGATCCGATTGAGATGGTGGTGCCCGACTTCAATCAGATGCAGGTGCAGCACAATATCGACCTCGCTTTTGCCGACGGTGTGCGTGCGCTGTTGCGGCAGGATCCGGACATCATTATGGTGGGCGAGATCCGTGATCGTGAGACAGCGGAGGTGGCAATACAGGCTGCACTCACTGGACATCTGGTGCTCTCGACGCTGCATACTAACGATGCGGTGCTGGCGATTACCCGTCTGCTGGAGATTGGCGTGCCGCAATATATGATCGGTGCGTCGGTGATCGGCGTAGTGGCGCAGCGTCTGGTGCGTACTTTATGCCCGCACTGTAAAGCGCCGGTCACGCCAGATAAAGAGTTGTGGCAGGCGTTGAGCCAGCCGTGGAAGAGTGCGATCCCGGAGAAGATTATGGCAGCGACGGGTTGTCTTGAATGTCGTCAGACTGGTTATGCCGGACGGGTTGGGATCTACGAGATGATGACGCTTTCGAGTGGCATACGCGGGCTGTTACGTCAGCCGCAGGTCGATGTGGCGCAGGTGCGACAGCAGGCGCAAAAGGAAGGGATGCGGCCGTTACGCATCAGCGGTCTGCAGAAAGTGGCAAAGGGGCTTACATCGCTCGACGAAGTTTTTAGAGTTGCGCCGCCGCAGATTGCAGAGTAAAGGCGTTGCGGCATTCTCTGGGCGTTTAGTCGTGGTGTGTGTTATGGAACGTCTGCACCAGTTGCGATAGCTGTTGTAGGTCACTATCCAGTTGTTCTTCGCGTTGTCTAATTTGTTGCGAAAAGGCGGCGAAAGTTTCGAGCAATTTGGTTTTTTCATCTTGCAGGCTGTCGCCGAAATGCTCGCGGTAGTGTTGTTGCAGCGTCTCGATTAATACCGACAATTTCGTTTCGCTGATATTTGATTGGCACAGGTTTTCAAGCAGTGTGCTTTCGATATCCAGCGGCGACTTTTTGTAAAGCCTTTCGTGTCGATTCAATATCTGTTGAATGATGGCGGCCGCTTCCGGTTCGTCAATATTTGACATGAGCCGTGAGATGTCTGAAGCGATTCCTGCTGGCTGCGGTAGCGGGTTGGTTAACACGGGCACAGTAGGCAACGCGAAGGCGGACTGTCCAAAGCGCTCGATGCTGGCATCAATCACCGGCTGAAGGAGTTGTTGTGCCTCTGTTTCACTGGTATCAGGATGTTGCAGGTAAGCGAGCATCGCAGCGGCAAGGTGGTTGACTGCGGGGTGGGTCTGTTGTGACGGTGTCGCCACGGTGTTGTTGGATTGATTGGAGTGCAGGGTTGTTTCACTTTTAGCGTGCCAGTATTTACTGAACTGATGCGGTTTTTTACTGGCAGAGAGGCGGCTGTCGATGCGTGTTGCGAGCGTGCTGATGCAACGGCTTGCGGGGCTTTCGGGTTGTGCGATGATGATCGGGGTTTGCAGGCAGATGGCGCTGCTAATCGTGGCATCTTCGGCGATACAGCCCATGTAGCCGATGCGGGTATGCAGGTATTTTTTGGCCGCACTGGAGAAGCGCTTGAACACCTCATTCGCTTTTTGTGGTGTGGGCGCGCGATTAACGATGGTGTAGATCGGCTGTGTGAGCCGTTTACGTTTCATCACGCGCATTAGCGCAAAGGCATCTGTGAGCGACGTTGGCTCTGGCGAGATTACCAGCACGCAGTACTGTGCTGAGGCGAGAAACTGCAACACAGTGTCGCCGATGCCCGCAGCGGTATCGATCAGTAGATAGTCAAAACGTGATTCGAGCGATGTGAGTGCCTGCGACATGATCTGGTGTTGTGGCTCATCCAGCTCCGCGCACTCGCTAATCCCCGATGCAGCGGGAATGACTTTGATGCCGTGCGGGCCATCGAGCATGATTTCATCGAGTGTTTTTTCGCCGTTGAGCAATTGCTCAATGGTGAATTCAGGGCGGAGATTGAGCAGAATATTGATGTTGGCGAGGCCGGTATCGGCATCCAGAATACAGACCTTCGCACCCAGCTGTGCCAACGCGATGCCGAGATTAGTGGTGACGCTGGTTTTACCTACGCCCCCTTTGCCGCTGCTGATGGCGATGACGCGAGTCGGACGTGCCGCTGGCGAGGCACTGGCCCCGCTTGGCGCGCTAGTGTGATCTGAGTTGGGTGCGTATTTATGCATGATATTTAATGCCGCTGGCGCAGCGCTGTTAAATCCCTTCTGGTGGTTGTGACTCAGACAGGGTAATACTATCGGCATATTGCATTATTTTTAAACTGTTTGGGTTATCTTTTTTTTCTGATGCAAGTTGATCTTCTGATCTCGGTTGATCAGCATCGTGGTTTGCCATCGTACTGCTATTTTCGACTGGTAATAGTTTAGCAGTCTTGGTTGTTTTGATGATTTCATCCGTCGTTTGAGGTGAATTTGACGGGGTATTGGCACTATTTGTTTTCGTGATGATCGGTGGTGGCGTGCCGATCGGTATCATCCGCTGCGTGAGTGGCGTCAACGGTTGGCCGAGTTGCTGCTCATAGATAGGCATAAATGCCATGATGCCCTGAATATAGTGTCGGGTCTCCTGAAACGGAATGGTCTCGGCCCAGAGGTCGGCATCGACCAGTTGCTCGCTGGGTATCCAGCGTTGCACGCGTGCCTGACCCGCATTGTAGGCGGCGAGCGCGAGTACTGGGTTGTTATTAAAGCGCTGTAGGACTTTGCCGAGGAATTTCATGCCGAGTTTGAGATTGGTATCGACATCGGCCAGTTGCATGTTGTTTTTGAGGTGTATGCCGGTGCCTCGCGAGAGCTGTCTAGCAGTCCGTGGCATCAATTGCATCAGGCCCATTGCGCCGGCGCTGGAGCGGGCATCGGCAGTGAAGGCGCTCTCCTGTCGTATCAGGGCGAAGGCCAGCGCAGTTTCGATGCTGTTTTCACTCGCCTTCAGTGTAATCTGGGCGCGGTGTGCCAGCGGGAAACGTATATTGAGGTCATCGCGATGTGTGGTGCGCGCAATGGTGTGGATGGCGCGGTCGTGCCAGCCCCACTCGTGAGCCAGTTTGCCGGCTTGATAGAGCTGTTCATCTTCCATGTAGCGGGTCGCGAAAAACCACTCGCGTCGCGCCTCGATCACGCGATCGAGTGCAAATAGCTCGCGCGCACGCAAAATGCCAGGGTGTTGCTCGATGTTAACGGAGAGCGCGTGGTCAGGTGGCCTGACTTTATGCTGCAAGCGGTAGGGAAGATCCAGTTTGTCTGCCGCCAGAAAACCATAATAGTGCCGCTGCATGGCAAGGGCGGCATAGAGTGCTTCTGATTCCACCTGCTCGCCTAACGCCTCCAGTACGCGTGCGCGCCAATATTGCCAGCGGGGAGCCTGTTGCTCTTCGTCACTGAGCTGGTACAGCCAGGCTAGCGCCGCATCCCAGTTCTGCTGGTTGAGCGCAGTGCGGACACGCCATTCACGTACCGATTGATCGGCGGGTTTTTCATCGAGTACCGCCAGCCAGCTGAGCGCTTCAGGTTTATTGCGCAGCGCCATCGTCATTGCGATAGCACGCTCGACAGTGGTGATCTCATCATCGCTGAAGTCATACTGTGGCCTAATGATAGTTTGCCATGTTTCAGCGGCCTTGAGTGGGTCTCTGCGCGCCATACGCTTGAGGCCGTGCACTAGAATAGTGGTGCGCATTGGATGCGCGTTGGCAAAGCGCTTGTAAGTGAGGATGCGCTCAGGCTTGCGGTGAACGTCGATCCACGTGATGGCCCAGTCACGTTCCGTCTCGGAGAGAAAGCGGGTGAGGTAACGCGCAAGTGAAATTTTTCGTTTGCCTATGGCGAGTTGAATCCGCTGCCATGCGAGTTTGTCATCGATAAAGCCCGCTTTATGCCATGCGCTAAATAGCGGATCGCATTCGCGCGGCTGTGAATGACCGACGAGCCACAACTGCTGTAGGCCATCAAAGGCCGCCTGTTGATCGCCACTATGGAGTAGCGCACGGCGGTAGTAGCAAATGAGCGTGACGTTTTTGCTCGATTTGTACTGTTGCTGTACGGCTTGCCAGCGGCCCTGTTGCGCCAGTTTTTTGATCCAGCGGAAGTGCAGGCGTGAGCTTAACGGGGTGTCATCGTAGGTGTTGATGAAAGCGGCAATCTCATCAGTGGATGCTTTATTGAGTCGTGTGCGCAGGTATTCATAACGCAAATAGGGGTAGAGCGGATAACCCTCAAGTTGCGGGATGAGTTGCTGGTATTTATTTATCTCGCCATGCTTCAGTGCCATTTCGGCCGCCATGAAGTCGTCGCGTTGTTGTTTGATTATTGACGCTGCCTGGTGTCCGAGTTCAAGCGACTGTCCAGCCCAACTGTTTGATGTGATAGAGAATACTGTGCAGATGGCAGCACAGTATAGAAAGAGGAATCGATTAATTTGAGGCATAAGGCTGATTATGAAATTTTCATGCCAGCTATGCGAGAAGAACATGTTTTAAAGTGAAGGTGAACTAATAACTGGGCGGCACATAGATGATGTGCCGCCTATTATTGGGCGGTTACGACGCCATGTCTTTCAGTGCTTTTAGTGGTTGCACCTTAACAACATTGCGCGCGGGTTTTGCCTTGAAAGTCATCTCTTCGCCAGTAAAAGGATTGGTGCCCTTACGTGCGCGAGTAGCGGGCTTGCGATTGACTTTAACTTTCAGGATGCCCGGCAGGGTAAAGACTTGTGCTGAACCTTTTTTGATGTGTCCTTCGATGACCAGTTTAAGCTCATCAATCACACCAGCAATTTCTTTTTTGGTCAGGCCTGTTTTTTCAGACAGGTGACCCAGTAATGCGGTGCGGGTATAGGGTTCTTTAATCGCTTTTACGCGTGGCGCAGTAGCGACTGCTTTTTTTGTAGATGCCTTTTTCTTGGTTGCCGCTTTTTTCTTTGTAGCCATGCTTGCTTGTCTCCTCTGTTTATTAACGTTGCTGTCAGGCTTTGCAGTTAAACAAGATCGTATGTTGTATGGTAGGGCAGAATAGCAACGTGTTTCATAAAGCGCAACGGTTTGTTACGCAGTTAGCTCAGGTAAGATAAAGGCTATTAATTTCGGAGTAAATCATTATTTATGTCGGAACGATCCATTGAGATAATGAAGGTGCCTTTTTATCAGCGGGAAGCACTTCGTTTTGAATGCGCAGGATGTGGTGCATGTTGTACTGCGGGTGGTGGTGATTATGTCTATGTGACGAAGCATGAGATAGATAAAATCAGTGTTTTTCTCGGTATTTCTAGTGACTGGTTTAAACGACGCTATCTGGGTTGGTTGCCAGGCGAGGGTTGGGTGTTGGCTATAAATGATGGTGAAACCTGTTTGTTTTTGGGGGAAGAACGGCGCTGTACTATCTACGCAGTACACCCTGAGCAGTGTTCAACCTGTCCCTATTGGCCTGAACTGGTGTTGCATAAACGAAACTGGATGCAAAAATCAAGATGTTGTGAAGGAATGGGTCGTGGCAAAATAGTATCAAAAAAGATGATGGCAATACTGCTTAAGCAGCAAGCGAAATATGAAAGTTGATGTTATCGAATGGATTTAGTTGTCATGGTGGGAGGGTGATGAATGATGGGTGATATGCAGCAGGTTCGCTTTGCGATCAGGATTTCTGCCGACGATTATCTCTATTATTACAAGGGGCAGGCACGGCAGGTGATTGTGAGTGCCGAAGATGGTCGCCGGGTGCAGTTTCCGGCGAGCTGTCTACAGCCTTTTGTGATGCGTGACGGAATTAAGGGGGTTTTTGTGCTGCGTTTTAATGCTAACAATAAGCTCGTTGGATTGGAGAAAATAGGCGAGTTACCATAGTTTATGAATGAAATGAAAAAACTGCTTGAAGTGATGGCGCGTCTGCGTGACCCCAATACGGGATGTCCGTGGGACCTCGCGCAAGACTACCGTTCGATTGCCCCGTGTACCATTGAAGAGGCGTATGAAGTGGTCGATGCGATCGAGCGGGGTGAGATGGATGACTTGTGTGATGAGCTGGGTGACCTGCTATTTCAGATAGTTTTCTATGCGCAGGTTGCATCAGAGGAGGGTCGTTTCGACTTTTCACAGGTGGCTGATCAAATTGCAGAAAAACTGATACGGCGGCATCCCCATGTGTTTGATGATGCGGTGCGCGCTGCTGATGCGGACCGTGATCACCAAATAACGTGGGAGCAAATCAAAGCGCGTGAACGCCGCGACAAAGGGATTTCAACAGCACCCGCAGGCGCACTGCACGGGGTTGCCGTTACGTTACCCGCATTGACGCGCGCGGTGAAGTTGCAAAAGCGCGCCGCTCACGTCGGCTTTGACTGGCCTGAGGTGAGTCAGGTGCTGGATAAAGTAGCGGAGGAGCTGGATGAGGTGCGCGAGGTGCTCGATCAGCAACAGGGTCAGCAGCGGATGCAGCATGAGATTGGGGATTTATTGTTGGCAGTCAGTAACCTCGCTCGACATGCCAGTATCGACCCCGAAACAGCATTGCGCGAAGCGAATCAACGCTTCGAACGGCGTTTTAGTCATGTTGAGGCGCTGTGTGTTGAGCAAGGGCTTGCCACCGAATCGGCAGGGCTTGAGGTGCTGGAGGCGATGTGGCAGCAGGTCAAATTGGCTGAGTAGGATTGTTGTCGCCTGCTTGGGGTAGCGTCCAAACAGTGGCGCTGCATGTGCTGAAATCGCACACTGTGCGTCATTTTTTTGTAATGCCATGATAAAACTACGGCGCTAAACGGAGAAAATAGAAACGTATCCTTTTAGTGTTTTTCATTTAAATACAGCTCATTATCGTAGGTACAATAGATTGCCAACGAACCGTTGGCTGAGGTTGGCATGATCGGTGCTCGTAACAGAATTAATGGGATGACATTTTGAGTCGCTATCTATAAGTGAAGGAACTCGAAATGGCTATACCATTAAGGATGTTGGATGGCCTGACAAGGATGTAAACCTGAACATTGGAGGATACGAAAATGATGGGCATGATGATAGAACTAGTATTAGTGGCTTTCATGATTGGTGCGATTGTTGGCGCAGCGGTGGCGGTTCATTTGAAGTCGTCGGCGGGCAAAAAGCAGTGGTCGCAAGATGCAATGCCAGAAGATGAAACACTGGTTTATGTAAAAGAAGAGCAGAATCGTCCAAGACGACGTCGCTAAGGCGATCTGTTTGTCAGTGATGAACGTGGTCGTTCTATAGCCCAATGTGAAAGATGGGTGTCGTGAGCAGCTGGCGCTGAGTAATCGTCGCCATGAGTTGTTTTTGATAATATCTGTCGTCGCATTTAGCTGGGCTATGTCAGAACGATTTTAGTTATTTTTCATTTTTAGGGCGCATCAAAAAACACCTGATCAACACCCATTACACCGTCCTGGTGTTATCTATTCCCCCCAACTTCCAGTTTATTTACATTAAAGCGCTTTATTGGTTTGGTGCGTGCTTTGTTCTAGCCTATAATTTATATCTATTTTTAAGAATGAGGAGAGCGTTATGGAGGCCCTGCAGTCGGGTTCTGATGTCCTGTTTGTATTATTAGGTGCCATTATGGTGCTGGCTATGCATGCGGGTTTCGCCTTTTTAGAAGTGGGCACAGTCCGCAAGAAAAATCAGGTCAATGCGCTGGTGAAAATTATCGGTGATTTTGCGGTATCGACGATTGCCTACTTTTTTGTAGGGTATAGCGTCGCCTACGGCATGGGTTTTTTTGAAGGGGCGCAGGCGCTGTCAGAAAAAAACGGCTATGAGCTGGTCAAATTTTTCTTTTTATTGACGTTTGCAGCGGCGATTCCGGCGATTATTTCGGGCGGGATTGCAGAGCGCGCTAAATTTTATCCGCAGTTAATGGCCAGTTTTGTGTTGGTTGGATTGGTTTATCCCTTTTTTGAGGGGATCACCTGGAATGGCGCGTTCGGTTTTCAGGATTGGCTCGAAAGCAGCTTTGGCGCAGGCTTTCACGATTTTGCAGGCTCCATTGTGGTACATGCGATGGGCGGTTGGATTGCGCTGGTTGCAGTGATCTTCCTCGGTGCGCGCCACGGTCGTTACGGTAAAGATGGCCTGATGTCTGCGCATCCCCCTTCCAGCATCCCATTTCTCGCGTTAGGCGCGTGGATTTTGACGGTGGGCTGGTTCGGTTTTAATGTGATGTCGGCGCAGAGCGTTGAGGGTATCAGTGGTCTGGTGGCGGTCAATTCATTGATGGCGATGGCCGGTGGGATTATCGCTGCGCTAGTGATCGGTAAAAATGACCCCGGTTTTGTGCACAACGGGCCGCTTGCCGGGCTGGTCGCGATCTGTGCCGGATCAGATATCATGCATCCGATGGGTGCATTGGTCACGGGGTTGATTGCAGGCGGGCTGTTTGTCTGGACTTTTATGCTGACGCAGAATAAATGGAAGATCGATGATGTGCTCGGGGTCTGGCCACTGCACGGCCTGTGTGGTGTATGGGGTGGTCTGGCGGCCGGCATCTTTGGCATGGAGGCGCTGGGTGGCATGGGCGGTGTGAGCTTTATGTCGCAGTTGATCGGCACATTGCTGGGGGTGACGGTTGCGCTGGTAGGCGGTGTCATTGTTTACGGGACACTGAAGAAAGTCGTCGGTTTGCGTCTGACGAAGGAAGAGGAATTTAACGGTGCCGATCTCAGTATTCATAAGATTAGCGCCGAGCCACCGTCATCACAATCCTGAATGATTCAATATGTTAGCGGATTATTATTGGTCGAAACAGTCGTTGCGGCCGCTAACATTACAGCTATCTCAGTATGCTTAAACTGGAAATATTCCAGAAAAAGTAGTAAGTTATGCCGTTTTTTACCATAAAATAGCAGGTCGAATGGGACACAAACTATACATCAAGACTTTTGGTTGTCAGATGAACGAATACGACTCTGCCAAAATGGCAGAAGTACTCGCGGCATCTCACGGCGCAGAACGCGTTGAGTCGAGCGACGAAGCCGATATTTTGTTGCTTAACACCTGTTCGATTCGTGAAAAGGCGCAGGAGAAGGTGTTTCATCAGCTCGGGCGCTGGCGCGAGCGCAAAGCGCAGCAGCCCAATCTCGTGATTGGCGTGGGCGGCTGTGTGGCGAGTCAGGAAGGCGAAGCGATTCGTGAGCGTGCGCCGTTTGTCGACATCGTGTTTGGCCCGCAGACATTGCACCGCTTGCCGGAGATGCTGAATGAAGTGAAACGACAGCGTCAGCCGGTGATCGATATCAGTTTTCCCGAAATCGAAAAATTTGACTGTATGCCTGAGCCCAAGGCCGACGGCGCGACCGCTTTTGTCTCCATCATGGAAGGGTGCAGCAAATATTGCACCTTTTGCGTGGTGCCGTATACGCGTGGTGAAGAGTTCAGCCGCCCGTTCGATGATGTCCTCAGTGAAATTTCGTCGCTTGCCAGTCAGGGCGTGCGTGAAGTCAATTTGCTGGGGCAAAATGTAAACGCCTATCGCCATGTGATGGAAGACGGCACCGAGGCAGATCTTGCACTATTGATCACCTACGTTGCCTCGATTGATGGCATCGATCGTATCCGTTTCACGACGTCACATCCGGTCGAATTTAGTGACAGCCTGATTGAAGCATTTCGCGATGTGCCCGAGCTGGTGAGTCATCTGCATCTGCCCGTGCAGAGCGGTTCTGACCGTATTTTAGGCGCGATGAAACGCGGTCACACCGCGCTGGAGTATAAGGCGAAGATTCGACGGCTGCGTGAAGCGCGCCCCAACATCAGCCTGTCGTCTGATTTCATCATCGGTTTTCCCGGTGAGGGCGATGACGATCACCGTGCCACGATGGCGTTGATCGAAGCGGTCGGTTTTGATCACTCCTTCAGCTTTATCTATAGTGCGCGCCCTGGTACCCCGGCAGCGGCATTTCCGGATGATGTGGCGCACAGTGTCAAACAGCAGCGGCTTGCCGAACTGCAAAAGCGGATCATTGAAATGACCGCTGTGATCAGTGCGTCGATGGTCGGCACCGTACAGCGCGTACTGGTCGAACGGGTTTCAAAAAAGGATCCTGCGCAACTGGCCGGGCGTACTGAAAATAATCGCTGGGTCAATTTCACCGCCGAGTCATCACTGATCGGTAAATTCGCCGACGTCCGCATCACCGAAGCGCTGCCCAATTCGTTACGGGGTGAGCTGATTGCCGAAGTTGCATCGAATAACGATCGCCATGTGGCGTAGTCGTTGGTTGAGGGGGCATCCCTATGCCCACTCTTTCCCTTTCCCTTTCCCTTTAATTAAGTGACCGCCTATTTTGAGTGAAACCCCTGCAACCAATGATTTACATTTAGAGCCTGTCGATAACCACCGTTTGGCAGAACTATGTGGTCAGTTCGATGGCCATCTCCGCCAGATAGAGGCCCATTTTGGCGTCGAGATCAGTAATCGTGGCAACAAGTTTCGCATCATTGGTAATCCCGATGCCGTGATTGAGGCGAGCCGTCTACTCACTTCACTCTATGATGAGACCGACGGCGCAACGCTTGCACCCTCTCAGGTGCAGTTGGCGTTGCATTCCGCACCAGCGATTAAAGAGCTGCAGCAGCAGGTCATCGATAGCGTGAGGATTCAGACCAAGAAAGGGGGGATATCAGGCCGCGGTGTCAATCAGGCCAAATATCTGGAACGGATTCAGGCGCATGCCATCAATTTTGGTATCGGTCCCGCCGGTACCGGTAAGACTTACCTCGCTGTCGCCTGTGCGGTTGAGGCGCTGGAGCGCGAAGAGGTGCGACGCATTCTGTTGGTGCGCCCCGCAGTTGAGGCCGGTGAACGGCTCGGCTTTCTGCCGGGCGATCTGGCGCAGAAGATCGACCCCTACCTCCGACCATTGTACGACGCGCTTTACGAGATGCTCGGTTTTGAGCGCGTTGCCAAACTGATCGAACAGAATGTGATCGAAGTGGCGCCGCTGGCCTACATGCGCGGCCGCACCCTGAATGAGTCGTTCATCATCCTCGATGAGGCGCAAAACACCACCGTTGAGCAGATGAAGATGTTTCTGACCCGGATCGGTTTTGGTTCAACGGTGGTGGTGACGGGTGATGTGACGCAGGTCGATCTGCCGCACGGCAGCCCCTCGGGATTACGTCACGTCATTGAAGTGCTCAAAGATGTGAAAGGGATTAGTTTTACCTTCTTTCTGTCGCAGGATGTGGTGCGCCACCCGCTGGTACAGCTTATCGTGCAGGCCTATACGCGCCAGGAAGAGATAGAAGCAAGCGCTAAAGAGCACAATAATGGCCGCCGTGGTAGTTGACTGTGGAATGGAATCTGATCCGGAAGCTAAGCCGAAATCTGCTCTCGACCTCGACCTGCAGATAGCCTTACAGCAGCCAGAAAATTTCGCATTACCGACGCAAGCCGAGTTTGAGCAGTGGGTGGCAGCGGCGCTTGATGGCAGCATGGAGGCGGTGGAGTTGACCATTCGCCTGGTCGAAAAGGACGAAAGCGCGGTGCTGAATACCCAGTATCGTGACAAACCGGGCGCCACCAATGTGTTGTCTTTCCCGTTTGAGGCACCTGCCGATGTGCCGTTGCCGCTGCTCGGCGATCTCATCATCTGCGCACCACTGGTGGTCGATGAAGCGGCAGCGCAGAATAAAACGCAGCGTGCTCACTGGGCGCATCTGGTGGTGCATGGCATCTTGCACCTGCGCGGTTATGACCACATCGACGACGCAGAGGCGCTTGAAATGGAAGGTCTGGAAAGAAAGATCATGGCATACTTGGGCTTTGACGACCCTTATATGGATGAAGGGCCGATTTAACATGATACTGATTGATGACGTGAACAGCGGAGAAACGATGAAACCTGGGATGGAACAACGATGAACAGCGACCGATCGCCTGAGCCGGCGACTGGTAAAGAAGGCTTCTTTGGAAAACTGAAGAAGGCATTTGCACAGGAACCGGCGGATCGTTCAGAACTTATTGAGACACTGCGCGAGTCTCAGCAGCGTCATCTGCTGGATGCCGATGCGCTGACCATGATTGAGGGGGTGCTGGAAGTCTCCGAAATGCAGGTGCGGGATATCATGATCCCTCGTGCACAGATGGTGGTGGTGGAGCGCGACGCCCCGCTGGAGAAAACCCTGCCAGTAATCATCCGCTCTGCCCATTCACGTTTCCCGGTGATTGGTGAAGACAAGGATGAAGTCGTTGGCATCCTGCTGGCGAAAGATCTGCTCTCGTATGCGCTGGACGGTGACAGTAAGCCATTTAACGTGCGTGATGTGTTGCGGCCGGCCGCCTTTGTGCCCGATAGCAAACGACTCAATGTGTTATTGAAAGACTTCCGCGCGAGCCGTAATCACATGGCAATTGTGGTGGATGAATATGGCGGCATCGATGGGCTGGTGACGATTGAAGATGTGCTAGAGCAGATCGTCGGTGAGATCATAGACGAGCACGATGTCGCTGAAGATAGTTACATCATGAAACATAGCGAGGTGAGCTTTACCGTTAAGGCGTTGACGCCGATTGAAGAGTTCAATGACTATTTTGGCTGTGACTTTAGTGATGACGATTACGATACCATCGGCGGATTGATGATGCGCACTTTCGGCCACCTGCCGAAGCGGGGTGAGCGTTGTGAGATTGGTCGCTTCAGCTTCAAGGTGCTGCATGCTGATAGTCGACGCCTGCACCTTCTACAGATGAGTATTCAGACCGAAGAGACAGACCCCTCAGCAGCCGCGGAAGCGTAGCCACATGTTCGCTGCGAAGCGGGGGGATCTGTTGGCACTGATTGCAGGCGGCCTGTTGCCATTCGCCTTTGCCCCCTATGCGTTTTATCCCGTGGCAGTCGCCTCGCTGGCGCTGCTCTTTTTGCTCTGGCTGGATACCTCCGTGCGTCGTGCCATGTGGCGTGGCCTGCTGTTTGGCATCGGCATGTTTGGTGTGGGCGTGTCGTGGGTCTTCATCAGTATGTATGAGTATGGCCACGTTAGTCTTGCGCTATCACTGTTTCTCACCGCGATGTTTGTACTTGTGTTCTCGCTCTTTATCGCGATGACAGCAGGACTGGCAGTAAAATTCAGGCAGCGCTTTAAGCTGTCAGCCACGGCGGCATTGTTGTGGTGCTTTCCTGCGGTGTGGGTATTGTTCGAATGGATTCGTGGCTGGATGTTCACCGGCTTTCCGTGGCTCAATGTGGGCTACAGTCAAATCGATAGTCCCCTTAGTGGTTTCGCTGCACTGTTGGGGGTTTATGGTGTATCACTGGCAGTCGCCATCAGTGCAGCATGCATTGCCCTGGTGATTTACCACTTTGATGGCAGACAAAAATATGGCTATGTTGCGGGGTTCGTCCTGCTGTGGGGCGTGGGGTTTCTGACGAATCAGATCAGCTGGGTGACGCCTGCCGGTGAGCCAATGAAGGTCACACTGGTGCAGGGTAATATTCCACAGGAGCTAAAGTGGTTGCAGTCGATGAAGGCGCCGACCATTGACCTCTATGCGCAACTCACCCGTGAAAACTGGGAGAGTGATCTGATTATCTGGCCCGAAACCGCACTTCCTGCATTTTTTCATGAATCGACCAATTTTCTTGCCGCGCTGGCAGAAGAGGCGCGTGACAACAATACTGATATTTTGCTGGGACTGATCTATCTCGATGGTGAGACGAGGCAGTATTACAACAGCATGATGAGTCTTGGCAGTGCAACTGGTTTTTACCACAAGCGCCACCTCGTGCCGTTCACCGAATACCTGCCGCTGAAAGAATGGCTCGCGACGATCATTAATATTATTCAGGTGCCGATGTCCGACTTCAGTGCCGGTTCGCATGATCAGCCACCTTTACCGGTGGCGGGGCAGAAGGTGGGTATTTCAATCTGTTTCGAAGATGTCTTTGGTGAAGAAGTGATCATGCAGTTACCAGCAGCCACGCTGCTGGTTAATGTGAGTAACGATGCATGGTTTTCAAATTCGAGTGCACCATACCAACATCTACAGATTGCCCGGATGCGCGCGAAAGAGAGTGGCCGCCCCATGCTGCGCGCCACCAATACCGGCATTTCGGCGATCATTGATCATAACGGACGTTTTCAGTCGATCGCACCGCAGTTTGAAGAGGCGGTGTTGACGGATGACATCGTGCCGATGCAGGGCGTCACGCCGTATGTGTCTGTGGGCAATCTTGCTATATTGCTATTGATAGGATTGCAGTTACTGGTGCCGTTAGTAAGGCGAAAAAAAGAAGAGGGATAAGTCATGAGTAGCCGTGCCATGCATGAAATATTCGTAGTGATAATGCTGGCACTGCTGACGCCATTCAGCGTGGTGGCAGAAACACTCAGTGGTAGTGAAATCGTACAGCGCTGTTACTACAAAAATGGCGGTGATGACCAACGTTCACGTCTGCTGGTCACCAGCACGCTCACCAACGGAAAAAAGATTTCGAGTGAATATATTCGTCTGTGGAAAAACTATGCCGGCAAGGATGGCATCGTAGATAAGGTCGTTCTTTACACCGCCTCCGCACATAATCAGGGGCTCGCATTCATGCGTTGGGGGTACACCAATGACAGTGAACGACTTGCCGAACAATGGGTTTACCTGCCAGAGCTGCGCATCGTCAAGCGTATCTCCAAACGCACCCCGGAAGAGATGGACTGGGGTTTCAGTGATGATGACCTGCGGGTGCGTGATATCACCGAAGATGAGCATCGTTTTGTTGAAATCAGAAACATTGAAGGCAAGGAATTCTATGTGGTTGAAAGCACCCCTGAAAGCGATCCTGTCTATGGCAAGCGTATCTCATGGTTCAGTAAGCACGATGATTGGGAGCAGTGCGTCGAGAAACGCGTCGACTATTTTGACAAAGAGATGAAGATGTTCAAAAAGCAATTTGTCATCTGGCGACAGATTGACGGTGCGTGGGCATGGGAAAGTGCGGTGATTAAAATTTCAAGGCAGACTCAACCATTGTGTATGAGGTGAAAGAGATTGAGGTCAATATTGGCCTGAAGGACCGGGAGTTTACCACGCGTACGCTGGCGCGGGGGTATAAACGGTAGTAGGAATAGTAGTCGAAAGTAATGCCAGTTTTCTCCGAAGGATGTAATAGAACAGCAAAGACTTTCGCGGATTTGACCGATTAGGCTAGCGGTTTGTAGTGGCATAGCCTCGTGCATGGCATTTATCATCAGGTATAGAAATTCCACTGTTTCTTTCTGATTCTGCATATTACGTGAATATTAGTAATATGCAGAATGCTAGAATGGCTTCTTACCAAGTTAACTGCTAAAGGGGTTTTCGTGTATTCAAATAAATCCGCATTGCTGTTAGATATGAATAGTACGTTTATGTTTAACGAAGATAATTTTGGTATTTTTGAAGATTTTTCTGAGTACTATCACAAGATTGGTGGGGTTCTTTCAAAAGAAGCAGTGAATGAAGCTATAAGGTCTGCTTATGCGTATTTAGATATTCGGTATCCTGATGAAGAATATCGGCATAGCTTTCCAACTGTAGAGAAAGCCATAAAAAATACCGTAGATAAAAATTTTTCCGAAGAAGAAATATCAAAATTAGTTACTACTTTTGCTAAGCATGAGGCTGGGAGTATTCCGTCCGAATATATTGAAGCACTTCACCGCCTAAGTAAAAAATATAAACTGGCTGTTGTAATAGATATCTGGGCACCAAAAAAATATTGGCTCAATATATTTAAAGAGTCAGGTATTGATATGTTATTTTCGGCATCATCATTTTCATCAGATCACGGAATGGTAAAACCATCGCCAAAGCCATTCGAGCTTGTGATAAAGCAGCTTGATATAAGTAAGAAGAGGTGTTTAGTCATTGGTGATTCTATACGCCGAGACCTTGGTGGTGCATCGGCGGCTGGTATTGACTGTGTGTTGGTCGGTGGTGCGAAGCACGCAAAGGCTTTGAGGTGTTACAAAAACTTGTTAGAGTTGAGTAATGAGTTGTATTAAAACAGCTAACATCTATATGACCGTTCCTGTCAACAGCGGGGTAAGACCAGAGGCTTTTATAGATAATCATCAGGCAGTTAATATCTCCTTATATCGCGAGGGAAGGAAGTTAAGGCCCTAAAAGGGCTCTGCTTCCCTTAAGCCGCTGAGTGATAACAATACGCTGCACCCGACCAAAAATTGCGATGCAGTAGTCATCGGGTGAGCCTTTACGTTAGCGCTACACAGTAAAGTCATTGCGTATTTATTTCATAGTGATAGTTTCCGCACCTGTGCTAAAAGCCACTGGGTTGCGGGATCCCGATCATAGAGGGGGTGCCAGATCAGGTTGAGCCGAAAGCCGGGAAATCCTTTGGGGGGTTCGAGCAGGTGCACGGGTAAATATTGCGTTAATTTAATGGCAACGCGACGTGGAACACTCAATATATAATCGCTGCTGGTGACGATCTCCGCTGCAGCCCAATAGCTTCTTGTGGTGACAGCGATGGATCTTTTTAGCCCTTTTTTGGCGAGCCACGTTTCAACAATGTTTGTTTTCAGCCCTAACGGCGAAGGGTATACGTGGCGTAGTCCTTCAAACTGCTTGATGGTTAAAGCCTGCTTTTTTGCTAAGCGATGGTTTTTGCTGACCAGGCAAACCAGCTCTTCTTTGATCCAGCGTTCAGAACATAACCGTTTAGCATCTTTTGTGTACTCCTCTACAGCAATGGCGAAAGTCACTTCACCGGTTTCGAGTAGTGGGGCTAGGCTCTCCGTAATTAACATGTGTGCTATCAATTCAACATTGGGTGCGGATTGACGCAGAGATGTTGCTAGCGCAGGTAACACAATATTTTCACTGTAATCATTCATACCAATGATAAAGCGTGCGCGGGAAGATTCCGCTGCAAAGGGTTGTGTGGGTTGTACCGTGCGAACAAGTTGCTGCAAGATCGATCTAACCGGCCTTTCTAAGGCCAGTGCTCTGGGTGTAGGTTGCATGCCTTGCGCGCTGCGGATGAGAATAGGATCGTCTAGCATGTGACGCAGCCGATTAAGTGCATTGCTCATGGCGGACTGGCTTAGGAAAACATGTTCAGCCGCGCGCGATACGTTTTGTTCCTGCATTAAGGCATCAAAAATCAGTAATAGATTGAGGTCAAGTCGACGGAGTGTCGAAATTGTATTGATATTATAAATACTTGAATCATTATTATTCATTTTACGAATGATAGCAGCGTGGTTATTCTTGCGCTATCGAATACTCGATGACGACACAGGAGAAAATAAAATGGATGGAATTAAAATGGCGAGCATTAAAAACAACATGAAAATTATTTCATTTGTGGTGTTAATCAGCGCCTTATTAGTGGGGCATAGCGCTTATGCTGATGATCGCAAAGTATCGCAGACGTCAGCGCAGTTATCGTTGAAAATGGCTAAGGAAGCTGCAATGAGTGCGTTGGGGCAATGTCGTCGGGAGGGTTACGCCGTGAGTGTTGCGGTGGTTGACCGTAGCGGCACACTGTTGGTGCAGGTACGTGATCCGGATGCGGGCCCTCACACCATTGGCAGTAGTAAAGGGAAGGCATTTACTTCTGCGAGTATGGGGCGTGCAACTACACCACTGGCCAATGCGATAGCGGAAAATCCGGCGCTCAATGGCTTGCGCGATATGGATCCCCGGATGGTTATTCTAGGCGGTGGTTTGCCTATAATGCTGAATGGTCAGCGCGTCGGTGTCATTGGTGTGGGCGGCGCACCGGGTGGCCACCTTGATGAAGCTTGCGCCACGTATGGTCTGCAACAGATCGGTGCTGGAGCGTAATAAAATAAAACACCATCACTGGAGTCAGCCTTTGTGGGCTGACTCCTAATATTTCAGCGCCACATAAATAGCCTGTTCATATTACTTAATTCAGGTGTGAGCAGGTTGGTCAACGTAGCCATACGCTTCAGGTAATCTATTTTTACATTCAGTCGCTACAAGCTAGTGAATTAACGGATTTTTCTATTCTGAGCACGGCGTATATTGGATAAGTTTTTTTGCGTATCCCTGTTGTGTGTTAAGGTTTGAGCTAGGCAAGGAGCTGGTGGGTGTTTTTACAATACTTCAGCATGATTGATTGAGTTGGCTACAACATGTGTTTGTTCTGAATATTACATGCTATCTGTCACTATGAGATTCAAGAAAAAATTGAACTGCTTTTACGTGTGTGAACTTGCTGCCATATGTTTTAAAAGTCAATGTGCGTGCGTAAGTAAACGCGTCCATTGCTGCGCATTGATGATCGTTGCGATATTATTTCCTCCTGTAGTGTTTTCAAGCGCGGATGTTGAGCTGGATTTAACCGCTGCCGAGCAAGCCTGGCTAAATGATCATCCGGTGATTCGACTTGCATCCGACATCGCCTGGCCCCCTTTTGAATGGATTGATAGTGAGCGGCAGCCTCGGGGTATCGCCTCTGATTATATGAAGTTAATAGAAAAAAATGGGTATCCGCTTTGAGCAGAAGAAGGATAAGCCCTGGTTTGAAGTGGTTGAGGCCGTCAAAGCGCGTCAGTTAGATGTGTTTTCCTGTGTTGCTAAAAATCCACAGCGAATGAAATATGTTAATTTTACTCGCCCCTACCTTTCGTTTCCAATGGTCATTGTGACCAGTAATGAGGTTAGTTACATTGATGGCGTTAATGATTTGATCGATATGAGTGTCAGTGTGGTGGATGGCTACGCAACGCATGAATATCTAGCAGAAAATCATCCGGAAATAAAATTATATATTGTGAACACGTCTGAAGAGGGTTTGGCGGCAGTGTCACAGGGAAAGGCTAATGCCTTCGTGGATAATATCGCGACAGCAACACATATCATGCATGAAAGTGGTTTAACCAATTTAAAGATATCGGGTGAAATGCCTGTGCGTTATGAACTCAGTATGGCAGTACGTAATGATTGGCCTGAACTCGTGAGCATTTTACAGCGCGCCCTTGATTCAATTAGTAGTGAGCAACGTAGGGAAATTCAGAATAAATGGATTGGTGTTCGATTTGAACATGGCTTTGATTACAGCCTGTTCTGGAAGAGCCTTATTGTTTTTATGTTGATTGTAAGTTTTCTCTATTTTTATAATCGAAAATTATCGCGAGAAATCAATCAGCGAAAGATTGCAGAAGATACGGCCATAAAATTACGTAATGAAGCGGATAAAGCTAATCAGGCAAAATCGGAGTTTCTTGCTGTGATGAGTCATGAACTACGTACGCCCCTCACCTCTATTATTGGCGCTTTAGGGTTGTTGACAGGCACTAATAATATGAGTGTATCGGACGATGCAAGGATGATGCAAGGATGATGCAAGGATGATGCAAGGATGATGCAAGGATGATGTTACTTATTGCCAGTGAGAATAGCCAACGGCTTAAATTGCTGGTGGACGATATTCTTGATGTGGAAAAACTCATGGCAGGTCAGATGGCTTTTCAGCAAGATAACGTTAATGTAGAAAGGCTTGTCACAAACGCTATTGCGGCCAATCAAGGTTATGCAGATCAATACGGCGTATTCGTCGTCGATGGTAATCACAGCAATATGAGCACAATGATTGCCGACGAGCATCGTTTGATGCAAGTGATGTCTAACTTTATTTCTAATGCAGTCAAGTACTCACCTGAAAAGGGTTGTGTTCGGATCATTACGCAATGTGATGGGGGTAAAATTCGTATTTCTGTGGAAGATAACGGCGAGGGTGTGCCGTTGGCATTTCGTGATAAAATTTTCGCGCACTTTTCACAGGCGGACACATCAGACACGCGCGAAAAAGGGGGTACGGGGCTTGGACTGGCAATTTCCAAAGAGATAATAGAGCGTCAGGGAGGGCTTATCGGTTTTACCAGTTTGCCAGGGCAAGGGGCCACATTTTATTTTGAATTCGATATAAGTGAAACTAAAACGTAAAATATGGTGGGGGCTGTTGGTGTCTTGATAAGGGCAACAAAAAAAGTAATTATATTATTTAACGTTAGTTTGGCCTGGTTATTTCACGATGCTGTGTTAAATATAATTTTTTGGAATATTTTGTTTATGGATATAATTGAATCACCCTGCGTACGTAACTGTTGCCTGGGCACAGATGATATCTGTATGGGGTGCTTTCGCTCGATCGACGAAATTACCGGTTGGCATGCCTTGTCGAATGAGGAAAAAAAAGCGATATTAGCGCGTACTCAGGTACGCAAAACGGGAAAAATTAAATCAGGTATCGACCGTAGACTTTAGTCTTGGCAGCTAATTAAAAGCCTCAAGGTTTTTAAACGGCACGTGGTTATTTGAGGGTAATGAATCGCCGTACGCAGTCGTTTGTTGTATTTATTATTGTTAACTATTGCTTGTCATGATGAGCACAATTAAAAATAGCACTGATAATGGTAATGTCCACTACAGCTGCATCATCTGAGAGCCTTGCTTGATCAGGTTTACTTTTACGTGCTCTATTTAATTTCGATTCTGAGCGGATTGAAGTGATAGTCAAAATATCTAAATACAACGCGCTAATTGTAGAAAATAGTGGGGCTGTTGCTAAGACTACAACGTAGTCGTCGTATGTTTTGATTCATCCGCTGGCAGCGATGGTTAGCGATGTAGTGTCCGCTAATTCGATGAGCGTTCAGAGCGCAAGCGCAAAGCGAAAAAATTGCACGGCAATACTGTATATAAAGAGCGGTTTGGCAATTGCAATAGGTTTGACTTCCAGTATCAGTTGGGTTTGTAGGATTTTTTGATCTTCAATTCTCAATTGATCGTAGATTTTCCCATGCAATATTATCTTTTGAAAATGTTCCATTTGGTTTTTAGGGTACTGAATTATTGGTCAAAACTAATTCTCTTTTAATCTTCCCAATTTGATAGTTTATCGGGGCAAGCGCTGCATACGCCCCACTGCTTGTCATAATCAACCACTAGCCAGTGACAGCCCCAACCATCTTCAGTAGGGCATTGCTTGAAACCATTGCAACCGCAACCAATACAGGTCGCACCGGTGTACAGGATGTTAGCTGCCTTGAAGAGATGACGTTCAGCCGCCTGAATATGTTTACACGCTTGAGAATTATTGAGTTGTGTCGTCGCAAGGGCGCGGGAAAGCAGGCTGATTTTCCAGATCAAATGCTCTATGTACTGTGTGGTTAGCTGTGTCGTTGGCGCGTTCTCTTTCATGGCGGAAAAGTGGGTAACTTGTCATTGATGATGGCGTTCTGACTATTATTGAAATCATCCCACAGTGTATCTAGGTCTCCCGCCCATCCTTTTTCGCTGAGTATCTTTTCGGTGATTCTGCGTGTTAGCAGAATATTGCCGTGAGCGGTGGTGAGGGATGCTTTAGGATCGAGCGCGCGTTTTACGGTGTGCCCATTGCCGCTCATGCGCGCGGCAATGTGACTGTGCTTAATATCGTAGAAACGCATTAGCTTAATGACGTACAATTCAGAATAGCGATTATCTTTTTGATTTGGCGGTTGTTTCATGTCGAAAACAATCCCTTTGTTATTCGATTATGAATTAAAAGTAATTCTATATGAATATAAATATTCTAATTAGAACTCTAAGTCAAGGGCTTTATTGATTGAACGTGAAAAACCAGGCAGAAGAGATTATTGAGCGCATCAAACGCGCCGAATCGTTACGCTACGATACTGATGTTGCGATGATGCTGGGCGCGGAGAAAAAACACATCGGCCCATGGAAGGCGCGCGGGCAGATTCCGTGGGAGCGTGTGCTGGAATATGCACGTCAAAGCGGTGTTTCACTGGATTATCTGGTGCTGGGACGAGGGCCGGAGCGCGTGGCGGGCATTGGCATTGGTGAGGCAGTGGAGCAATACGGCCAGACTCAGATCGATAAAACGCTCATGACGCAAGCGATTGCAATGGTTGACGAAGCGTTTGCAGCGCGAGGCCTGGCGAGCAGTGGTAAACGGAAAGCGCAACTGATTGCACTGGTTTATCGCAGCGGTGCGCGTGCGCAGGGGAAAGCGCCGGACAGGCAGGAGGTCGAAGAGCTGATCGACCTCACGCTGGCCGACGAGTAATGTTCGCCACTGATTTTCAGTCATCATTATTCATGGCGGGCAGTGTTGAAAGGATGCCTGTGTTTTCGCTACTTTCTTTTGTGTAACAATAGGGCCTGACTGAAAAAGCGGGTGATGTTGATGAAAGTGTTATTGCAGTGGGTCAGTGGCTTATTGTGTACGGTGATATTGATGAGTTGCGTTGTTGTGCCAGCGCCAACCACGATGCGACAGGCGACGCTGATTTATTCGGGGAATCTCGATGGTGAATTGGAGCCGTGTGGGTGTAGCGAATTTGGTAATCAGGGCGGGATCAAACGACGCGTGCAAAAGATTGATGAGCTGCGCGTGCAGCACCCCGATCTTTTTTTAGTCTCTGCGGGTGGATTGCTGATCAGTGACCTGCCGCAGGACCGACTTACCAGTGACTATATCCTCAAAGGTTTTGCCGCACTCAATTACGATGCCGTTGGCGTTCAATGGCGTGACCTCGCCTTTGGCCCCGCATTTTTGCAACCGTATGGCTTACCGCTGGTGGTGAGCAACTGGTCCGGTGATGCATTCGTTGCTGAAAAACAGATTCAACATGGCGATGTCACGTTGGCCTATTTTCAATGGCTCGATCCCACGCAGGCACCGCAGGTGGGGATGCAAGGCGACCATTCATCGGTCAGTGATGATACGACACAGCTTGCGCTGCGGCTCAAGCAGGCGGGTGCAGCGGGGGCGGTGACGTTGCTGGCGACGACGCTGTCACTGGCGGATGCACAGCAGCAACTGCCGTTGAGCGATGTTTCCATTTTGATCATTGAATCCAATTATGAACTGTATGTAGATCCCCAACTCGTCGGTGGTGTGTTGGTGTTGCAACCCGGTTCACGCGGCATGCGCCTGGCATCACTTGATTTCACTGTTGATAAAGATGGCCGCGTCACTGAATGGCAGCATGAAGTGATGCCGTTGCCGCCGACGGTCGGCGATGCACCGCGCATGGCGGCGTGGTATGAGGCTTATAATAATGAAGTGAAGGCGGCCTATAAAAAGAGTGTTGCACTGCGCAAGGCGCAGCAGTCGGGCGAAAGTCCGTTCGCCGGTGAGCAGGCGTGTAAAGTGTGTCACCAGTCTGAACATCAAGCGTGGTCGAAGTCGCGGCATAGTGAAGCCTTTTATGCGTTAGTGGATGTCAATAAAGCGTTCGATCCCGCTTGCATTACCTGTCACACCGTCGGCTTTAATCGCGACGGCGGTTTTATCGACCCCGAGTCGACGCCCGATCTGCTGCATGTGCAGTGTGAGTCGTGCCACGGTGGGGCTCGGGCGCACGTAGCATCGTCCGGACAGGCAGCGGTTGAGCATGCGCATAAGCCAAAGGCTGAGATCTGTGCGCAGTGTCATAACGCAACGCATAGTCCGTTGTTTGAAGTCGCGGAGTACTGGCCAAAGATTCAGCACTAGTATGTATGTGTTGCCCGTAGATGTTGAGTACAATGTATGCGGCTGGTAGTAATTCATCGTGTTTATAATAATATTAGAGGTTGAGTGTTTATGAGGTATTTCGCAATTGCGGCGGCAGTGATGGTGATCCTGGCCGGGGTGATCTTTAGTACGGCGGGTAAAAAAATGATGCATGCGAGTGATGGTGCGGACAAAACGGTGGTTTTAGCGGAGCCGGATTCAGCGGCGGCGGGTCTGTTTAAACAGTACTGTAGCCAATGCCACGGTTTGCCCGCACTCGATACACACACCGCTGAAGATTGGCCGCGCGCGGTTGAGCGCATGGTGACCAATATGGCTTCCAGTGGTAAGCAGATGCCTGATGACAATCAACGACGTGCGATTACGATGTACCTGATTAAGCATGCGAAGCAGTAAGGGCTGTTGATGTTTAGCATCATTGATCACGGATGGGTGACGACGGCCTGTCGTCGGCCATCCGCTAACTGTGACGACCGCCCACTTGATGGTGCCATCGAGTTGCTAGTGATTCATGGCATCAGCGTACCTGCGGGTGAGTTTGGCGAGGACTGGATTGAGGATCTCTTTTGCAATCAACTTGATCCCGCGGCGCATCCTTCTTTTGGTGAGCTCAGTGAGCTACGTGTGTCGGCCCATGTGTTGATCCGCCGCGATGGTTCGGTGATTCAGTTTGTGCCATTTGAAAAGCGTGCATGGCATGCGGGCGCGTCAAGTTTCGAAGGGCGTGAACGTTGTAATGATTTTTCTATCGGTATCGAACTTGAGGGCACCGATGATACTGCGTATGAAGCTGCACAGTATCAGGTGCTGGTGCGTCTGACGCAACTGTTGATGAATGTCTATCCCGGCATCACATCGTCACATGTTGTGGGTCATTGTGATATCGCGCCGGGGCGCAAGACCGATCCTGGCGCATCATTTGACTGGGTGCTTTTCCGTACGATGTTGCAGGATGATACCGGCTCGATGACTGAAGGGTGATGGTTGATGTTGATTGATCTAATGCGCCATGGTGAGCCTGTTGGTGGTAGTCGTTATCGCGGGCAGATCGATGATCCTCTGAGCGACAAAGGGTGGCAGCAGATGCGTGATGCTGTCGCTAACCACTCACCGTGGGAGGGTATTGTGACGTCGCCACTGACGCGATGCCGTGCCTTTGCCGAAGCGTGTGCTGCGGAGAGGCAGTTATTCGTGACGATTGAAGATGACTATAAAGAGATCGGCTTTGGTGCGTGGGAGGGGAAGACACGTGCCGAGTTGACGGCGATTGATCCGCAGCAATTACAGCGATTCTATGGCGATCCAATTGCACACAGGCCTAAAGGTGCCGAGACGCTGGTGGCTTTTTCAACGCGAGTGATGATCGCGTGGCAGCGCATGGTGGATGCGCATCAGGGACAGCATCTTTTAGTCGTTGCGCATGCCGGCGTGATTAGGGTGTTAATCAGTCATGCACTTGGCCTGCCGTTTGACAAGATGTTTCGCTTGCAGATATCTAACGCATCAATCTCGCGGATTGCATGGCAGCAGGGGCAGCCACCCGTGCTGCAATTTCATAATGGTCGGCTCGGTGAGTGAGCGTTAGTGTGATAGATGCCTTCTGTACAGCAAGCTATTGATGTTGTGTTCACGGGGATATTTAAAGGCTCTGTGTTATCAATTGGCGCATCAGCAGCGGGTTTCGGTGATGTCGACTCTGGTGTGTTTACGGTGGACGATAGAGTGCTCGTATTGGGCTCTGGGCTGCAACGATCGGTGGGGTTGATATTTGCAATAATAATAGGCGCGTTAACTGGATTGCTGATGGCGATTGCAGGGTCTGCAGCTAGCACGGTGATAGGGATTGCCGACAGATTAGCTAATACACCACCCGCAATTTTTTCGGAGCTGCTTCTGTATCGATGATTTGATTATCATCTGTTTCCATTGCGTTACTTGAGACTTATAGGCGCGTGAATGAATCGATGGTTGTCAGCAGTAACAGTGTGAGTGACGAGTGAACGATCATTGCTAAAGCGCCGCGATCGCCTGTAGTTGTGGTGTCTCAATGTCAGCATCTTTGGCAATTGTGAGCGCGCGAGCCAGTCTGACGGGTGCCGAACGTCCCATGCACTTGTGGTCCGGGTCGCCATCGAAAGCGGTGGCCATGCCATCAATCAGTGCATTGCGTGGTAGCGTGGTACCGGTTAGGTGCTCCTGCAGATCGATGATTTCGTTGGCGACAGCGGTTGCAAAGACGCGGTGTTGTGTCCATAGCTCACCGACGGTGCCACCGGTTTTTATCCCCGCAATGTTTGACGTGAGGATATAGACATTTTTACGTACCAGTTCAAACAGCAGTTCATCATCGTTATTAAGTACGTTGCATGCAATGTCGATGGATTCCAGCCCTGTTTTGATCAACTCGGCATGAGGCCCCAGTACTGGTGATGGAACAATCACCTTACTGTCCTGGCCCTGCTTTTTTTCAAACCACACCGAAATGATCGTGGGTGCTTCGAGTTGATGTTGCTGCCAGTCGCAAGGCAATAATTCATTTTGTAATAGTGCGAGTTTGTTGCGCCATGCGCTGGGGATCTGTGCCAGCACCGAATGCAGATCTGCTTCGGCGACGGCGAGTACTACCAGCTCAGGTGGCGGAATGATATCGGCAGTAGCTGAAATACTTTCATCACGGGTGATGGGGTAAACCGGGTGGCCACTGCGTAGAAAGCCGCGCGCAAAGACGCTGCCAATTTCGCCAATCCCGATCACCACAATGGCTGACTTCATAAAACCTCCGTAATGTTTAATGTCTATAATAATGGCGGATTAAGAATTTCTATTGGAGTTCCATTGGGGCTCATCCAGTTCATGGCGGCGTGTTAACACGCGCGCGATGACAAACAGTAGATCCGACAGGCGGTTGAGGTAGGCAATGGCATCGGCATTCAGTTCAGTGTCGCGCCCAAATGCGATAACGCTGCGTTCGGCACGGCGGCAGATGGTACGTGCCATGTGGCAGTGAGCGGCTGCCGGGGTGCCGCCGGGGAGGATAAATTCCTTGAGCGGTGGGAGATCGGCATTGAATTTTTCCAGTGCCGTATCCAGTTTTGCAATGGACTTCTCAGTGATAAAGCCCTGTCCCGGCAGGCTCAGTTCACCGCCGAGATCGAACATGCGATGCTGAATGTCATTTAATACGGCGCGAATATCATCAGGAAGCTCATGGGTCTGGATCAGGCCGAGACTGCTATTGAGTTCGTCAACATCGCCCATCGCCATTACGCGTGGATGATCTTTGTTAATCCGGCTGCCATCGGCAAGGCCGGTGGTGCCGTTATCGCCAGTGCGCGTCGCGATTTTTGAGAGACGATGTCCCATTGGAATTCCTTGATGGTTTAAAAGGGAAGAGCTAACAGAAGATCATTGTAGCGTTAGTTTTGATATGAGGGTAGGGGTGGAGGTTATTGTGATGCAGAAATAATATGTGCGTTATCTTTATCCTCTCCACCGATGATTGAACCAATTTTTTTGATAATGCCACCGACCTTCATACCGACGGCGGTGCCAATGCCGGGACCCAGTACTGATGTGCCGATAACACCGCCGATGATGGCATCGTTAGTGAGTCTCAGGCTAGGATCACTGACGGTACCGCTGACTTTAAGTGGGGCACTAATAATGGATGCCGTTTTACGTAGTGCGACGGTAACTTCACCTTCCAGTTCATCGTGCGGGTTAATCTTGATGTTGCCATGGGCGCTAATTGAGTCTGAAATAATTTCAACGCCGGTGAGGGTGATGTGGTTATTTTCGAGTTTAGCGTTGCCGCCCAGATGTTGAAATACAGTCTCGCCGCCGTGTGAACCTTTTTTTGAAAATGTGGTGCTCGCCTTTGCAAGATCGGCCTTGAAAATTTTTCCGTCCTCCATCCTGAATTCTCCCGATAGGTAGGGGCGATCCAGCAATGTTTCATTTTCAGTGGCAGTGAGCGCGAATTCAGCATTGGCATAGAGCGTTCCAGAGGTCACTTTATCATCGATAAACCCGGCAAGAAAAGTTTCCGCATTGATTCCACTCGCGATGACCCAACCTTTAATCATCCAGTGTTTTTGCCAGAAGAAGTGGGTGATGCCCTGAATAGTGCCACCGGCTGTTTTAAGAATGGTGTTGTCACTCTTGAGTGATCCGGCTGTGAGGTGTCCATCGCTAGAAAACCGGTCGAATGTCAGCGCTGGTTTTTTGTTACCTTCCTGGGTAATCATTCCGTTATAAATGTGATATTTCCCTTTCGCGACTGGATCGATAAATAATTCTCCAAGGGTGTTACCCGTCAAATTGATATCGAGGTCGCTGTTGAAGCGGCCATGATAGGTGTTGATGTCAAAATGTTTTAATACGGGCGTCATCTCAATATTAGTACTGTTGAGTTGCCCGTCATATTGCCAACCGTTACGCCAACTAAGGGTGCCGTTGCTGGTGATTAATCCGTTGTAGCCACTGAGTTCGATGTTGCTTAGTTCCGCCTTATCCTTGTGCAGTATGGCTTGTATGTTCAGCTTGTCGAATTTTAATGCGGGCGTAACAGGGAGATGCCAGTTATTGCCGGTGGCATGTAGCGTATAACTATTATTTTGATCGGATTTTATGGTGGCGCGGAGTGTGCTATCCATGCGTGAGAGATAAATCTCTTTTAGCTTGAGTTCGTCATTGAAAAACAGGTTGAAACGATAGGGGCCAAGGCGTGTATCATCATCGGCGCGCAGCATGACGTTACTGCCACTGATCGATTGTACGGCGAGTGGTGATGGCTGTGATGACGGTTGTGTTTCGTTCGGTTTGTGATTGATCAAGCTGCGAATGAAGGCCAGATTGCTACCGACACCGTTGAGGTGAATGCTGCGGATGACGACTCGACCATTGAGCAGTTCGAGTGGGTCGAGCGTTGCATGCATCTGTTCGACAAACAGTTCGCCGGGGTGCGCTGCGCTGCCGAGGATCGATACGTTGGTCGCAGAGAGCGCTGGTTGTGGCATCACCTGAGGGGATAGTTCACCAATCATCACCTTGCGCCCGATGCTCTGCGAAAGCTGTGCTTCCAGTATTGGCTGATAGTTATCGAGCGGAACCACCAATGGAATGGCGAAGATCAGTGTGCCCAGCAAAAGAAATGCAATGGCGAGGTATTTTAATAACCACTTGAGCATGGTGATCTATTGTCGCTGCCTCTGGGTGTTGATTGTGTCGTTGCGCGCCTGATGGGGTAGGCGCGGGCTAATAGAGGTATCGGCCAGCGGGATAGAAGTAACGAGTACAACGGTGCTGAGGTGTGAGGAAAATCACAACCCTGAAAAAATATTTTGTTTGCTTAATAAGGCTGTTTTTTAGCCGTCGATGAGTTCGTAACGAATTGGAAAAACACTGCTATATCCTTGTGTTAGCCAGTTTCCAGCTTCTGGCAATGTGCCCAGTTGTTGCAGGCTTTTGATCGCAGCAAGATCGAGCACTCGATAGCCTGAACTCTGCATGATGCGGATGTTGGAAAGTTTACCGCTGCTGGAGACGTGCAGGCCGAGTTCAACGGTCCCCTGCCAGCCGCGTTTACGTGCAAGGCGAGGGTATTGAAAGTAAGGGGCAAATGCCTGATTGAGTTTATGTTGCAGCAGGGTGTCGGTAGAGGACGTGGTAGCTGTTGTGGGTATCGCTGCCGGCTGGAGGGTGGCGGCGATGGTCAGCGGTTGCGCTTCGGCAGACGACGTATGTAGTGGAGGGGTCGTTGCCGCTCGCTGAGAGATGGTGGCTGTCGTGGTTGCTTGATTGAGCGGTAGTCTTTCCTGCGCAATGGTGACCGGCGCAGCGGCTGTATTCACAACGGGTGTGTGGGCCGGGCGTCGCTGTTCGACGGGCGGTTGTGGTGCGGCAGCCGAAGATAAAGCTGTCGTTTGCTTGACCGGCTGCTCCGCCGCAATGGCATCGGGTTGCGATGCGTCATTGGCATGCAGCCGTACGCTGAGTGGGTTGCCAGCGCGGCTGATGACAGTCTTATCGGGGAGTGTTATCTGTATCGTATCCCATAGGCTGAACAAGAGCCCGTGGGTGATGATCGATAACAGAATAAAATAGCGCATAATCGCTCGTCGTTATAAGGGCAAAGGGGGGCGCGCTGAAGAGGTGAATGCCTTCGTCGCCCGCCGCAACAATTGGTTGATCTCTGTGTATTTCCGATGGCTATCGGAATCAGGCCGGTCTCCGGACTCACGAGTGGATAACTATCCTGGAGCTGCGCCTTCCCAAGCTGTTGCTCAGTGGCATATAGCAGTCGTTACTCGTTTACCGTTGCGGGGGCAGTGTCGGGTTTGTAAGACGCTGTGACTCAAGAGACTTCGTCTGTACGCACCGACTTTCCGTTTCATCCGTTGAGCGAAGGCTCGCGGGACACCTGAACGTTGGGAGGACTGTAAGTGCTGGCGGTTACAGTGTCAAGTGAAAGGATGACGTGAAATCTATTATCTAATTGATTTTTATAGGTTAAATTTAATTTTACGACAATGCGTGGGCGATATTAACTCTGGTCGCTTTGTAAGTGGCGAGGAATGATGCGAGTGCCGCGAGGATAATCAGCATCGCGCTGGTGATTAAATAATGCGGCCAGGAGATATAGATGAAGATGGGGTACCCCTCGGTTTTACCGGGCGGTGCGGGCATCATCAACTCCGCCAGATTGATGCCATTCGAGATGGCGTACGCGAGGAGCATGCCGAGCGTGGTGGCGGCGAGTCCAATTAGGCAGGCTTCCAGGATAAAGTTGGCGTAGATTCTTGAGGGATTGGTGCCGAGTGCGCTGAGGGTGGCGATCTCCTCGCGCCGTTGATGAATGGCGAGTGCGATGGTGTTGGAGATGGCGAGAAAGATGACGACCAGAATAATAAAGCCCATCACGCCAAAAATGCGGTCGTACAGCGCCTTCACTTTATGATGAAGCTCCGCACGCTGTTGCCACGTCTGCACAGTGATGCCATCCCTACTATTTTGCAACAGCGTCTGCACGGCAGCACTCGCTTCGCGTTGGTGAAGGTAGATCGATAACTGGCTAATGTTGTCGGTATCCAGCAGTGTCGCTACGGTGGTGAGGTTGGTCATCAGGCTGTGGTTATCGATTTCCGGGGTGCCGGTGTGGTACAGCCCAGCGAGCTGAACTGTTATCGCACTATTTTTCCCATGGCGATTTTGTGTGTGGAGGGTGAGCAGATCACCCTTGGTGGCATTTAATGTGCGCGCAAGTTGGGCACCTAGTACCACATCAGGTGTCTCCTGCAGGGTTAGCCAGGGGTTGAGTACGCCATCGGTGCGCAGAAATGGGCCGTGTACACGAAACTCTTCTTTGGGATCCACGCCGCTGCCAAAAAACACGGCACTCTGATTCCCTTTACTGATCATCCCCTCAAAGCGTGCCCTTGGCAGCACTCGCACGATGCGATCATCTTCCGATAAAGCTGATTGAAGGGTTTGCCAGTGGCTTAAGCTGAGTTGTTGATGTGTACCGCCCAGTGCAGGGGCTGGGTTGTCATCGATAATAATGACGTGCCCTTCGCTACGCATCGCGATCTCCTGCAGTGCATCGTAGGTGGAGAGCATAAAGCCACTCCCGACCAGCAATGCTGTCAGCCCTACCGCGATAATCAATAATGTGCTGATAACACGCGTGGCATCACGCAAGACGTTACGCAGCGCAATGCGTAGCCAGTTCATGTTGACGCACCTAAATGGCCATCAAGTAATTCAATCTTGCGATCGCAGTGATCAATCACAAAGGGGTCGTGGCTTGCGATGAGAAAACTCGCCCCATAATCGCGGTTAAGTTCGCGCATCAGTTGCAGGCCTGCATGTGCATGTTGATGGTCAAGGCTAGCACTGGGTTCATCGGCAATCACCAGTTGGGGGCGTTTAATCAGCGCACGGGCAATGCCTATCCGTTGCCGTTCGCCCCCGGACAGCTGTTTAGGAAGATGTTTGCGACGATGCTCCAGTCCCATGACACCCAATAACTGGTTAACGTCATGCTTAATTTGTTTTGCTTTGCTGCCACTGAGCAATAGCGGATAGGCGATATTTTCATAGACCGTCATCGCCGGGATCAATTGATGGCGCTGAAAAATAAAGCCAATCTCGCGGCGACGATAAGTGCAACGTTCGTTTGCACTGAGTTGTGCAACCGCTACCCCATTCAGGGTGTAGCTGCCGTCGCTGGGGTTGTCTATCAGTCCGCAGATGTTAAGCAATGTGCTTTTGCCGCTGCCAGAGGGGCCCTGTATGGCGAGAAATTCACCTTCAGCGAGTGCCAACGAAATATCATGAAGTGCCGTGACCCTGTTTTTATCGTGGCCATAGCTTTTGCTGATCGCCGCTAATGTTAAGCGTGTTGCCATCTTAGTCTGCAAGTTGTTGCAGCAACGCCTGCGCCTGCTGGCCATTCTTTCCGTTGGGATCCGTCTTGTATGTTAATTCAAGATAGTGCTGAAACTGAGTCTGATCGTTGCGTTTGTCAGCGGCAATGGCGGCGGCAAAATAGATCGCGGCCTGTAACCCCTGGGGCATCGCTGAAAATTGCGGGTGAGCGAGTAATTTTTTGACTAAATGATCGCCTTCGCGCAAACGATGAAAGATAGAGTCTGGCAGATTGATGAATACATATGTGGCGATTAATTGTGTTTCGACAATCTCCAGATAATCGCCATCATAGTGGCTAAGCTTGCGTAGGGCGCGGTCAATGATATTGAGCCCTTCTTCTGTTTCGCGCATCCGATCAAGCGGTCGCTTGCCAATGTCTTTGCCTCTCAATGAAAGCGCGCCGCCTTTATAGGCGAGTACCAGCGGGTGAAACGGGTATTTATGTTCTAACTTGCGAATCTTCTGGCTGGCTTTTCGTATATCGCGCTCAGTGCCATCAGTCGCGGTTAAATAGGCCTCGCGAACAATTTCTATCTCTTTATTAAAAGCGCTGTCAGCAAACGACGCAGGTAGAAGGGTGAGTGTGGTCAGGAATAACAGTATGCAGTAAAGACATTTCATAAGATAAGAGAGAGTATGCTGGTTTGCTTACCACATCAAGTCATCGGGGATCTGATAATCTGCATATGGGTCATCATCATGCAGTGTGTATTCTACGTTGTGATTATTCATAATAATACAATGTGTATCCCGTTGTTTGATTTTATCGGCCACCGGGGTGGGGACCAGCTCATAACCTTGGCCTAGTTTGGCAATAGCGAGGCGACCTGAAGTCAGGTGCCCGCGAATTTTTTCTGATACATAGATACGCTTGATAATATTGTCATCGGTAAAATGGTAGGCAATATCCCCATCATACTCATTAACACGGTTGGATTCGATGAGCTGCTTGATTTGTGCGACGATGGCGGCATGCTCTGCCGCTTTTTTTTGTTGCTGATTAAGCTGGCGGTCACGTTCAACTTTTTCAGCATGGGCTGTGTTGGCCAGTATTGTCGCGTCATCCAGTTGTGCAGTGGCACCTTTTTTGCTCTTTTGCTTCTTGTTTTTATATTGGCTGTGTTTACTCTTTTGTGCTTTTGTCTTATCAACCAGTCCACTCTTTTTTAACTGGTCGAGGAGTGAATTGCTCATGGATTTCCCTCCGGGTAATTTTGCTATTTAATTTGTAGGTAAATATAGACTACTATTTTTTATGGGAATGTCACGCTTTGCCTTTCCGAAAGGTAGGTGAAGCATAATTATTACTCCTGAGTGATTGATGACAATGCAAAAAAATGGTTGGTTTTTTACTGCTATTCATGGTTTTACTACGATGTGTCAGGTTATCTAATGGTAGTCTATCTAAATTTTGTCACGATCAGCAGTCCATAGAACCACAGCAGGGTCAGCAGCGCCGTTGCCACCCTTGCCGGAAATGAGTTGATGAGCGGGCCGATGCACAGGTCGTAAAATTTAAGCGCATTATGTTGTCCCGCACCCGGGGCATTGCCTGCACGTTGGTTGCGTTGGCAGTCTCGCTGGAATGCAAGTTGCCATGCATTCTCTGCGACGTAGCTACCTGTATCCAGCCAGTAACGTAGTGCACGGCGCGGCCCTTCGGCAAAGCTCAGGCGATGAATGATTCGCAGAAATGGGCCAAGGTCGAGGGTGTCGGCCTGGCCCTGTTGTCGATAGGCTGCTTTTGCAGCGTCGAAAAAACTGTGTAGCCCTATGCGTTCAAAATTGCACAGTAGTGCATTTAAGGTCTGGCGTTGTTTCAGTCCTTCGGCTTCGAAGCGCCGTGCCGAGGTGCCGACGCTGCCTGGTAGCGTGATCCAGTGGCCCTGATCAAAAATCTTATTGGCCAGGCGCGCGTCTTCCATATAATCAAGTGACTCATCGAACCCCCCGAGTTGTTGCAGGAAATCTTTTGCTAGCCAGAATCCCTGATCACCGTTGATGCAGTCGCGGCGGTTGAGTGTGGTCTTTGCCTCGTAGAAATAGTAACCGCCATCATGCTCATTGGTGCTACGAATAAAACGTAACGGAAAGTGCCCTGCGATTTTGTCAGTACCAGATTCAGTCCGCGCCTGTTGCATCAAGTCGCTTGCCTTGGCGAGAAGCATGGGATCATCGAAGGTAGTGTCGGCATGCAGAAACAGCAGGTCGTGAGCACTTGCATGGTGACTGCCGGCATTCATCTGTCTGGCGCGACCGGCTGGCGCATTGATGCATTGAAGTGGAATCTGTGAGGCTTCGGCCACCGCGCGGCAGCCGTCCAGGGTACCATCTTGGCTGCCACCGTCGGCGATAATAACTTCAAATCGTATTGACTGTTGTTGAGCCAGCGCGTGAATTAGTGCAGGCAGGCTGGCGGCCTCATTGAGCGCCGGGATGATGACCGAGAGTTCGTATGCAGGTGTTGTGGTCACAGCGCATTGATCCCGACAGTCACCTGCATATCGTTATAATTGACCGCGCAGATAGATGGCAACCAGCAACACCAGCAGTGACACAATCCAGAAGACGATGTAAGTGGTCATCGACTGTTTTGCTTTGCGCTTTTCAAGCCAGGTGCGCGGTTTGATCCCACGGGTCAGAAACACGGTTTTCGCCGCCAGATTCACGCATACAATATTCACCGCCAGCAGCAGTGCCGCACCGCCCGCTAATGTAAATTGGCCTGAGCCGAGCATTAGCCCCACTGTGGCGGTGGGCGGCAATAGTGCCACCGCGACCATCACGCCGACTAACACGCTTGATAACCCGGTTGTCATCGACAGCACCGCGGCGGCACCCGAGGCAAGTGCGAGTACCACCGAATCAATCCCCACCACGGTACGTGAAACCAGCTCCTGGCTTTTCATGTCGACTGGCAATAGCAGCCCAATGATTAATGAGATGACGAGTGCCAGCCCTAGTCCTGCGAGATTAGTTTTGAGTGATGTCCACATCAGTGGGGTATCGCCCAGCGCGGCGGCGAGAGCAAGTGCGATATTCGGTCCGAGCAGTGGCGCAATGACCATCGCCCCGACGACCACCGCCAGATTATTTTCGAGCAGGCCGATAGCGGCGACGATGGTCGATAGAAAAACGAGCAGTAAATAATTGCTGTTTAACTCGGCGCCTTTGGATATGGTGTGATACAGCTCTTCGCGGGTTGCGCCACCACTCTGGGTTTTCTCATGTTCGTTTGTTTCAGGCTCTATGATGGGCAGTGTGACATCCACTGGCACCACCATGATTCTGGTTGACTCATGTTTGCCAATCGTATTTAGCAGGGCGTCCATCACCGCCTGACGATGGTTGTCGTCAACCAGCAGCCTGATCACGGCACGATGTTCATCGTCTAGCGGACCGGCATGCCATTGATCGACAGCACCATATTTTTCACCGATGCTTTCAACGGTGTTGATGTGCTCAGGGTGCGTAATGACTTCGATTATTTTCATAAAATGTTACAGGTTGCGGTTGGGTTGAATGTTTGATGATGCCAGAGTTTGGTTGAGATCTGTAGCTTAAGCAGACTGAAAGGTTTTTCCGCGCTATTATTTCAGTGATTAAGATGGCGTAGATTGTCGTCGTTTAAATCTTCAGGGCGGTCGATATCCCGGAATGTTTTTAGCGTTTTCAGTTGCCATTGCAGCGCTGTGATGCGGTGTTGTGTGGTGGAAAATACTGTTTCGGTCCCCCACTTAATATCAGTGAATAACTGCGCTGCGAACTGCTTTAACGCCATTAGTACATATCCGCCATCATCGGCCGGGGCGATCACAATATCATTGTCTTTTTGCAGTAACGTGAATGCCTGTTCAAAATCAGCGCGACAGAGCGCAGGGCAGTCGGTGCCGATGACAAGCGTGTGATGGCCGTGCTGAAGATTATGATGCATCGCATGCGCCATCCGTTCGCCAAGATCGCTGCCGTGCTGCGGGTGCAGCGTGAGTGGGAAGTTTTTTTTGCATTTCTCGAAAAAAGAGTGGTTTGTGTCTAGCGCACACCACAACTGAACCGGGCAGAGTGCGGCCTGCGTGACGGTGGTTAATGTGTGGGTTACGAGGCGCGCATGCATCGCCGCAGCACCTGCTTCACCCAGCGCCGGGATCAGGCGTGTTTTGGCTTTGCCTGCCACGGGCGCTTTGGCAAAGACGATCAGACGTGCGTCAGGAAATTTCATTACGACGTTCTTCATAGATTTTATGCGTCACTCCGACGCAGGCCGGAGTCCAGTACTGTTAGATGGTTTATGGATGCCGGCCTTCGCCGATGTATGGACTCCACCTACCTATCAGGTAGGCTTAATGTTCAACCAAAAACAAGTGGAGTCCATACAATGACTGATCGTAACTTAATTGCCATAGACCTGGCAAAGACTGTTTTTCAGGTATGTCGAGCCACTACG